>AUXO010597851.1_pt1 | contig 14545 bp, 13 predicted proteins | sample 768731 | NCBI WGS metagenome assembly AUXO01 (sample SAMN02715735, study PRJNA202380) | gut metagenome | biome: sheep rumen | host: Ovis aries | place: New Zealand: Palmerston North | reverse complement strand
TATTTATTCTTTTAATAATCATACTTGGAGCTTGGATTTAAGCTAGAAAGGAGAAAGTACATGCAAGGTAATTCATGTGAAAAACCTAATCATCAAGGAACTGGCAATAATAGTGGATATCTAATCGTACTAGTATTATATATCTTACTAGCAATCCTATTAGGTTCAACTTTATATTATTAAAAAGCTAGTATGCCAAGCATACTGCTTTTTATTTATAAAAATGAAAAAATTATCCACAAGTGTAAAGTAAAATCAAAAAAACAAAAATAAAGTCAAAACTATTTACAAATGAAAAATGAAATAGTAAAATAATGGTACATAGTGAAGATATGTGGTGAAAAGTGGGTGATTTTATGTTCATGGGAGAATATCATCAAAAGATTGACGAAAAAGGACGTTTAATCGTGCCTGCAAAAATAAGATACGATTTAGGTGAAAGCTTTATCGTAACTAGAGGCCTTGATGGATGCCTATTCATATATCCTAAAGACACTTGGAATAAGATTATAAGTAAATATGGAGAACTGCCAAACGTAAAAGAAGCCCGCAACTTTATGAGATTCTTCCTATCAGGAGCCAATACACAAGAATTTGATAAACAAGGAAGAATAAACATTTCCTCCCCACTTATTAAATATGCAGGTCTAACTAAAGACTGTGTTGTTATAGGTGTGGGTGAAAGACTTGAAATATGGAGTTTAGATAGATGGAATAAATTTACTGAGGAAAATGAGGATAGTTTCTCCGAACTTGCTGACAACTTATTTTCACAAAATATTGCTTAGGGGGATTCATAATGCATACAAGCGTCTTGCTTAAAGAAAGTATTGATTATTTAAATCTAAAAGATAATAGTACCATAATTGATTGTACTTTAGGCTATGCGGGACATAGTAGCGAAATATTAAAAAGAATTCCAAACGGTTTTTTGTATGCTTTTGATCAAGACAGTGAAGCGATAGAAAAAGCCAATAAAAGATTAAATCAAATAAGTAACAATTATAAAATAATAAATAAGAACTTTGTTAATTTAAAATTAGAGATAAAAGAAAAAGTAGATGGCATTTTATTTGATCTTGGAGTATCTTCTCCGCAACTTGATGAAGACTATAGAGGTTTCAGCTACCATAAAGAAGCAAAACTAGATATGCGCATGAATCAAAAACAGGTTTTAGATGCCTATAAAGTTGTAAATGAATACCCATACGAAAAATTAGTAGACATCTTCAGAAAATATGGCGAAGAAAAATATAGTACAAGCATCGCAAAAGGGATAATAACTAAAAGAGAAATTAAACCCATCGAAACAACAGTGGAACTTGCCGAAATAATTAAAGAAAACGTTCCTGAAAAATACCGTAAGAAAGCACACCCCGCAAGAAAAATATTTCAGGCACTCAGAATAGAAGTGAATGATGAGTTAAATGTTTTTAAAACAGCTTTAAAAGATGCTTTAGAACTTTTAAAACCAGGTGGCAGAATATGTGTTATTACATTCCATTCACTAGAAGATAGAATTTGTAAACAAATATTTAATGAAGTAAGTACTGTGCCAAAAGAACTAAGCAACTTACCAATCGTACCAGATAAATATAAGCCAAAATATAGAGTGCTTGCTAATATTAAACCAAAAGATAAAGAAATCGAATACAATAAACGCTCTAGAAGTGCTAGACTTAGAGTAATAGAAAAAATATAGAAAGGAAGATATTTATGGCTAAGAGAAAACAAAAGAAATCAAAAATTACCAAAGGCGAAAGACTATTATATGTTACCGCTGTTTTTTCCTTTGTTTTAATGCTTGGTCTTAAAATCTTCTGTGGAGCATCTATCGGTGAAATGAAAATGAGCATCGAAGAGACAAAATATAAAATAGATACTCAAGAAAAAACAAACGAAAGTTTAACTATGAAAGTAAATGAACTCACATCATTTGAAAATGTCAAGAAAGTCGTAGAAGAAATGGGACTAGCTTACAACAACGATAATATAATTGTCGTAGATAGTAGAAGGTGATTAGGTGAGCAGACAAAAACAAAAAAACAAAGATTGGAAATACCCAAGAAACGTCTTTCTTGTTTTTTTGTTTGCCATATTTATTTTATTCGCTAAATATTGTTATCTAGCACTATCGCCAAATATTAATGGTAGAAATATGAAATCATTTGCCGCAAACAGAAATACTGTATCTAAAGTGTTAAAAGCTAAAAGAGGTACAATCTATGATTCAGAGAAAAACGTTTTAGCTCATAATGTAACCTCTTATACACTGATTGCTTATCTAGATTCAAAAAGAAGTACAGCCAGCAAAGTACATCACGTAAAAGACATAGATAAAACTGCCAAGGCCCTAGCTGAAGTATTAGAATGTGATGAAGAAGACATTAGAAATAGACTTCAAAAAGGAAAAGATTCAGGCAAATACCAAATAGAGTTTGGAACTATCGGTAAAAATATTACTGAAATGAAAAAAAGTGAAATTGAAACTTTAAATTTACCAGGAATTGATTTTGAAGAAAATTATAAAAGATATTATCCAAATGGCGACTTTGCATCATACATTTTAGGTTATGCCAAGACAAATGAGAGAAAAGATGAGGAAGGTAAAATTATTACTTCCATAGATGGAGAACTCGGTATAGAAGCTAAATTTGACGATGAATTAAAAGGCACCGATGGCTATTTGCAATATCAGCAAGATCGTTTTGGCTATAAAATACCAGACACAGCAGAAACCAGAATCGAAGCCCTAGATGGCTATAACATATATCTGACAATTGATTCAAATATTCAAAGATTTGTCGAAACTGAAGTCCAGTCTATTCAGACACGGTACAGCCCAGAATGGACAATGATATCTGTTATGGATGCTAAGACAGGAGACATATTAGCCTCATCTGGAACACCATCCTTTAATCCAAACTTAAGAGACTTAGTTAGCTATCAAAACCCATTAGTATCAAATGCATTTGAACCAGGCTCAACCATGAAAATATACACATATATGTGTGCCATTGAAAAGGGCACCTATAATGGAAGCGCCACATTCAGGTCAGGAAGCATCGAAGTAGCAGATGCGGTTATCAAAGACTGGAATAATGCCGGGTGGGGTACGATTACTTACGATAAAGGCTTTGAATATTCTAGTAATGTTGGAGTAAGCACCATGATAGGCCATTTTATAAATAAAGATGAATTAAAAGGATGTTTTAAAAAATATGGATTTGGGCAATCGACGGGAATAGATTTATCAAAAGAAAACGCAGGGACACTTGGCTTTAAATATCCAGTAGAAGTTGCTAATGCAAGCTTTGGACAAGGTATAAATACAACTGCAATTCAGCACTTAAAAGCCTTATCTATGCTTGCTAATAATGGTCAAGCACTAACACCCCATGTCGTCTCAAAAATAATTGATCCAAACACTGCTAAAACCATGTATAAAAGAAAAATTGAAAAATCAGAAGTTTTAGTCAGCGAATCAACTGTAAATAAAATAAAAGAACTCATGTATAATGTAGTTAATAGTAGTGATCCAGAGGCTACAGGTAAAAAATATGCAATTGATGGCTTTGATGTTATCGGCAAAACTGGAACATCACAAATATATGACGAAAAAAGAGGAGGATATCTTAAAGGTGAAAACGACTACATATATTCATTTGCCGGCATGTATCCAAAAGATAATCCAGAAATTATAATATACGCTGCAATTAAAAAACCAAATACACCAACATCTAGTACTTTAAGCCCTTCAGTAGTAAATTTGATGAAAAATATTGCCAAATATCGTAATATGTTTGAAGCAGGAAATCAGAATAGTAGTAGTGTAACATCATTAGTATTAGACTCTTTTATTAATAAGAAATTAGAAGACGTCAAAAATCTATTAAATCAAAACAACATTCAAACAGTTGTCATTGGTAGTGGTGATAAAGTTATTGCTCAATATCCAAATAAAGGTGAGACAGTTCTTTCGTATGATAAAGTATTTTTAATTACCAATAAAGATCAAGGAAAAATGCCAGATATAACAGGATATTCAAGATCAGATGTCATATATTTAATGAAAACATTAGGATATAAATACGAACTAGAAGGCTATGGACATGTTATAGAGCAAAGCATCAAGCCAGGTGAAGACGTAGGGGAAAATACTATAAAAATAAAATTAGAAGCTTAGCTTCTAATTTTTTCTCTTCGCATATTTTCATAAATTTTGTCTAATCGCTCATCTGGATAATATTCATCAAAAAATAAATCAACTTTACTATGAGGAACTACACCTAAAGCTCTTTCTTTTTGCCTAAAAAGCGCAGCTACTGAAACAGAAATATCTATTATCATAAAAATAACAAGTAATGTAGTTACTAGATTTCCAACACTTACTGGCACCAACTCCACATATTTTGAAATAATAGGGTACAAACACTTCACAAATATAATAGCTAATATTCCCCAGCACACCATATAAAACAAACTTGTTCTACCACCAATATTTAAAAACCTATTACTGTAATTCCAAGATATGGTTCCAAAAACTTTTTCCTGAAGGAGCGAACAAAAATATTCAAAACCGCCACCTAAAAACATCCCACCAAAAAAAATTTTAATAGGATTTTCATATTTCACTAAAAACACCATAAATATAACTGCACCAAACCCATACACCGGATTTAAAGGACCATATATTAATGCACTTCTACTTACCCAGTTACCATAATGTAAGAAATGGTTAAACATCTCCCAAAATGTTCCAAATAAACAACCAAACATAAATACCCAGAAAGCTTTTTTAAAACAAATACCTTCTGCAAATAATTTTTCGTCATTTTTCTTCATAAACATACAACCCTTATTCTTCCAAGATTAGTATAATCTTTAAAACTATAATTGTCAAACATATTGAAATACTGTATAATTAAATTAAAGTGGAGGTAAAAAAATGAAAAAGCTTATTATAATTTTATTTAGTATATTTTTATTAACTGGATGTACAAAAGGTGAAGAAGTTACTTGTAACATAAATGGTAAAGAAGCTATATTTACCATAAAAAATGGCTTGGTTACAAAGTATAAGTTAGCAGGCGAAAAACAAAAAAAATCAGAAATTGATGAAATCAACGGCGAATACTTTACCAGCTCAGATGACAATGAGGAAGGTAAACTAGCATTACAGACATATGTAAGTTCACTTGGAGGTACATGTAATTAATTATGGTAAAAAGAAAGAAAAAAATAAAAGTAAAAAAAATACCATTACTTATAGCATTTATAGCTTTAATACTAATTACGACAAATTTTATTCCAAAAACTACTAAAAAAACAGTTGTCGAATCCAAAAAAGAAGCAAAAGAAGAAGTTAAAACAAGTAAAGTAAGTCTAGTGATGGTCGGTGACGCATTACTACATGGCTCAGTTTATAGAGATGCCTATAAAGACGGTAGATACGATTTTTCTAACCAATTAGAATTTATAAAACCTATAATTCAAAACTATGATTTAGCATTTTATAATCAAGAAACTATTTTAGGTGGAACTGAACTTGGACTATCAGATTATCCAACATTTAACTCACCATGGGAATTTGGTGACAATATGCTAGATATTGGTTTTAATATAGTTAATCTAGCTACTAATCATACTATGGATAGAGGCGAGAAAGCTATACTAAAATCTTGTGAATATTGGAATCAAAAAAAGGACACTGTATTATTTGCTGGAAGTTACTGTAATGAAAAAGATAGAGACGAAATAAAAATATTTGAAAAAAATGGCATCAAGTATACCATGCTTTCCTATACCTATGGAACAAACGGCATAAAAGTCCCAGAAGGAAAAGAATATTTAGTAAACCTATATAGTGATGAAAAAGCTAAAGAAGATATTGAAAAAGTAAGAGACAAAGTTGATCTATTACTTGTATCTATGCACTGGGGAATAGAATATCAAACAGAGCCAACGGCAGAACAAAAACGAGAAGCCGAGTATTTGTCAAATTTAGGCGCAGATATTATAATCGGAACACATCCGCATATAATCGAGCCAGTAACCTATATAGATGACACATTAGTTATTTATTCACTAGGTAACTTTATTTCCGCTCAATCTACAAATAGTGACTACAATACAATGGTTGAGCTTATGACGACTATTGATATAGTAAAAGAAACAAAAAACAAAAAAAGTACTATAAAACTCGAAAACTTAAATAACGAACTTCTTTATAATTACTATACCAAAGGTAGTGGCAAATGGTATAACTTTAAAGTAATCCCATTTTCACAGATGAATACTAATTATAATTCAGACTATAAAAGATTATATGATAAATATAGTAAAGTCGTAAAAATGTACGATGAAAGCATTCCAGTTAAAGAAGCTGCATAGCTTCTTTTTCTTTGTAAAATTTTTCTAAGCCCGTACATATATTTAATTGGTGAAGATTATGTTTTTTAAAAGTATACATAAACGAATGAAAATAATTTTAGTAATAATATTTGTAATATTTATAATAATAATTTTAAGAGTATTTTATATTCAAGTATTTGACTATAAAAAATTAAATAATTATGCGAGTAATCTTTGGAGCAGAAACTTACCAATTAAAGCAGATAGAGGACTTATTTATGATAGAAACGGAGTAGTTTTAGCTGATAATGCCACAACAACCTCTTTAGTTGTCATCCCAAATCAAATAAAAGATAAAGAAAAAACTGCCGATAAGCTTTCTGAAATATTGAATGTCAGTTACGACGATATATATAAACACATAAGTAAAAAAACATCAATTGAAAGAGTTCACCCTGAAGGAAGAAGACTCTCATATGAAATTGCCGATAAAATAAGAAATCTAAAGTTAGAAGGAGTATACCTAGTAAAAGAATCTCAAAGAATATACCCATACGACACTTACATGGCCCATACCTTAGGCTTTGTTGGAATAGATAATCAAGGCTTAAGCGGTATAGAACTTACCTACGATAATTACTTAACCGGCGAAGATGGAGCTATAAAATATTTTAGTGATGCTAAAGGAAACAAATTAGAATTAAACGAAGTTTACGAACAACCACAAAATGGTATGAATATTACTTTAACCATAAATAATGAAATTCAAACCTCATTAGAAAGAGAACTTAGTAATGCAGTTACTAAATACAACCCAGATAGGGCAATTGGTCTTGTTATGGACCCAAATAGTGGAGAGATACTTGCAATATCAGCAAGGCCAAATTTTTCACCAGCAAATTACAAAAATTATTCAATAGAAGAAATTAATAGAAACCTACCAGTATGGGCAACCTATGAGCCAGGCTCAACCTTTAAAATTGTCACATTATCTGCCGCTTTAGAAGAAAATAAAGTAGACTTAGAAAAAGATATTTTCTATGATAAAGGAAGCATTAAAGTAGAAAATGCGACTATTCACTGCTGGAAACATGGTGGGCACGGTAAAGAAACTTTTATGCAAGTAGTTGAAAACTCTTGTAACCCAGGCTTTGTCGCTTTAGGCCAAAGACTTGGTGTTAATACTTTATTTGATTATATTGATAAATTTGGCTTTGGTAAGAAAACAGGAGTTGATTTAAACGGAGAAGCAAGCGGAATAATATTTGATAGAAGTAAAGTAGGACCGGTAGAACTTGCAACCACAGCCTTTGGTCAGGGAGTATCAGTAACCCCAATTCAGCAAGTAACCGCCGTAAGCGCAGCCATTAACGGCGGAACATTATATAAACCATATATTGTCAAAAGCATTAATGAACCAGAAACTAATACCGTAGTTAAAGAAAATAAACCTACTGAAATTAGAAAAGTAATTAACGCAGAAACCAGCGCCAAAGTAAGAAACGCCCTAGAAAACGTTGTAGCTAATGGAAGTGGGCGCCCCGCCTATATAGATGGTTATAGAGTTGGTGGCAAAACTGGAACTGCCCAAAAAGTTGAAAACGGAAGATATTTAACCAATAATTATATCCTATCATTTATTGGCTTTCTTCCAGCTGATAACCCAAAAGTAGTTGTTTATGTCGCTATTGATAATCCAAAAGGAACCATTCAATATGGAGGCACGACAGTTGGCCCAATATCTAAAGCTGTATTAAAAGATTGCATCAAAGCTTTAAACGTACCAAAATCAGATGGCGGTAAAGAAAAAAAATATAAATGGCCTGACCCTAAAACAATAACAGTACCTGACGTAACTGGAAAAACAGTAGAAGAAGCAAAAAAAGAACTAATAGGTTTAAACGTCATCGTAAGTGGAGAAGGAAATACTGTAACTCATCAATCGCCAGAAGCTAAGACAAAATTAGATGAAGGCAAAACCATAAGATTATTTACTAGTTAAAGGAGGAAATTAATATGCTTATACTTATAAAATCAGTAATGGCCATGATGATTGGGTTTATATTATCTGCTATTTTAGGAGTCATATTGATTCCTCTTTTAAAAAAACTTCACGCTAGTCAGACATTAAGTATATATTTAGAAAGAACCCACGAAGCAAAAAAAGGAACACCAACAATGGGAGGTTTTATCTTTATTGCTTCAACCATTTTAATTACCATAATATTTTTGTTTCTAAAGAAAATAACAATATCATATAGTTTGCTTATTATTATTTTTACATTTGTAAGTTATGCAGCCATCGGCTTTATAGATGATTATTTGATTATTAAAAACCGTAGCAATAAGGGATTAACAAAAAACCAAAAATTTATGCTTCAAGTAATAGTTGCTATTGCCTTTTTCTATTTATTTATGAAGTCGGGTAGTGAACCTCTAATTTGGATTCATACCTTACACATAAAACAAAATATTGGCTGGCTTTACGGAGTGTTTATCCTATTTGTTTTAACTGCTTCATCTAATGCCGTTAATTTGACAGACGGATTAGATGGCTTAGCAGGAGGTCTATCATTAATTGCCTTTTTAACATTCGCAATTATAGCGTGGAATACTGACTGGCTATTAGGATACGAAGATATCGCTATATTTGCATTTACTTTAGTAGGCTCTCTCCTTGGTTTTCTACTGTTTAACACCAGCAAAGCTAAAGTCTTTATGGGGGATACCGGATCACTTTCATTAGGGGCGACTTTAGGCGCATATGCCATTATTACCAGACACGAATTATTACTAGTTTTAATTGGCATAGTATTTGTTATAGAAACCGTTAGCTGTATCATTCAAATTATAGTATATAAGCTTACTAAAAAAAGAGTCTTTCCCATGACACCTATTCATCATACCTTTGAGAAAAAAGGATGGAAAGAGACTGACATCGTCAAATTATTTTGGATGATTGGATTAATAGCTAGTATGATAGCTATAGTTTGGGGGTGTATTTTATGAAAAAGATGAACTTAAATCTTTTTATAAGTTGCATCATTCTTTCTTTGTTTGGCCTCCTAATGGTCTATTCTTCATCAAATATCTGGGCAGAATATAAATTTAATGACCCATTTAAATATATAAAAAATCAAGGTTTATTTCTTATAATTGGTATAATTTCTATGTATATAGTTAGCAAAGTAAATTATAGAAAATACTATAAGTACTCTAATAAAATATTTGCAATATGCTTTACGTTAATTGCTTTAGTATTAATAGTTGGAACAGAAAGAAATGGAAGTAAAAGCTGGTTTGGTATTGGCTCTTTTGGTATTCAGCCTTCAGAATTTATGAAACTATCAATGATTATTTTTACCAGTAAATACTTATATAATAATCGAAAAGATATATCAAACATAAGAAAAGGAGTAATCCCCATTTTGCTTCTTACAATATTTATATTTGGACTAATTATGCTTCAACCTGATTTTGGAACAGGTGTTATTTTAGTAATGGGGGTTATCGGCTTACTATTTGTCGGTGGAGTAGATTTAAAGTTTTTTTTTAAAATAGGACTTGTAGGTGTACTTGGCATTGTTGGTCTTATAATGGCCGCTCCTTATAGATTAAAAAGAATACTATCGTTTTTAAATCCTTGGAGTGATCCATTAGGAAGTGGCTTTCAAATAATTCAATCACTTTATGCGATAGGACCTGGTGGCCTATTCGGATTTGGACTAGGTGGTTCTAGACAAAAACATTTCTATTTGCCAGAACCACAAACTGATTTTATATTTTCAATTATTAGTGAGGAGCTTGGATTTATGGGCGTAATAATAGTTTCAGGGTTATTCTGCTTTATAATATATAGTGCCATAAAAATAGCATTAAAGTGTGATGATTTATTCGGGAAGTATTTAGCCTTTGGAATAATATTTATGTTATCATTTCAAGCGATTTTAAACCTATGTGTTGTAATTGGACTAATACCTGTTACAGGTGTTACTTTACCATTTTTAAGTTATGGAGGTTCTAGTTTACTAATTACCCTAATAGAAATGGGGATTATTCTTAACATATCAAGATATCAAAAATAAACATTGACATACGAACAAAAGTTTGATAATGTGTATTTAGGTGATAGTACATGAATCAAATTATACAAAAAGAAAATATTGAAAATTTAATCTATGAAGTTAGAGGAAAACAAGTTATGTTGGATTCTGACTTAGCAAGACTATATAATATTATGACTGGTAATTTGAACAAAGCTGTTAAAAGAAACATAGAACGATTTCCAGAGGATTTTATGTTCCAGCTAACTAAAGAAGAATATGATACTTTGATATTCCAAACTGGAATATCAAAAGGCAGAGGTGGTAATAGGAAACCACCATATGTATTTACAGAACAAGGAGTTTCAATGTTAGCTTCTGTTTTAAGAACAGATATAGCAGCAAAAGTTAGTGTCAATATTATGAGAGCTTTTGTAACTATGAAAAAATATATATCTACCAGTTTGCTAGAACAAAAATATATAAACAATCTTGTATTAAAAGATAATAAAAGAATCGATTTAATTGAAGAAACCTTATCTAGCTTTAAAGAAAAGAATAACCATATCTTTTTTGAAGGACAAATATATGACGCACATTCATTGTTAATTGATATTTTTAAAAGAAGTAAAAACGAAATAATAATTATCGACAATTATATTGATAAATATATTTTGGATATATTATCCAAAACAAAAAAGAAGATTATACTAATTACAAATAAATATAATAATGAAGATTACAATAAATATAAGTCACAATATAAAAATGTAAAAATGATTATCAACAATAAATTCCATGATAGATTTATAATAATAGATAGAAAAACATTGTATCACTGTGGAGCCAGTTTTAAAGATTTAGGAAATAAGTGTTTCGCAATAACAAAATTAGAGGATAATGAATATTTAAATAAACTTCTTAAAAATATTAATATAAAATAGGCCCTCCCAATGAGTTATTACAAATATAACACTTCCATTTCTTTCATATGGAAGATCCATTGTATTAATAACATTAATGAAATGATGATAATTTTAATGCTTAGATATCAAAAATAATAAAGATTAAAGTAATTCCATTAAAGATAATAAAATGCTAATAAAAAAACAGTTCATTTTAATATGTGAACTGTTTTAATAACTATTTTTCCATAAAATAATTTGTTACATTTTCAAGTTTCATTGCTCTAGAACCTTTAATTAAAATTAGCGTATCAGTAATATTTTGACCATTTAAATATTCTAAAACCTCATCACAATTTTCAAAGTATAAGGCATCCATTTCTAAAGCGCCCATTTCCTTTCCAACTAAAAGCACTTTTTTATTATCTATCTCATCTAAATAAGGTTTTAAACTTTTATGAATTTCTTTAGAATAATCTCCAAGTTCCATAATTGAGCCTAATATTAATAACTTTTTTTGTTTTTCATTTTTTAAAACCTTAAGAACTCCAGTTAAAGATTCAAAAGAAGAATTATAACAATCATTAATAATAGTGTTATTATTTTTATCTTTTAAAATATTCATCCTCATGTCAAATGATTTATATTCTTTTAAAGACTTAATAATATCATTTATATCAACACCATAATATAATGCAACATTAATTGAAAGAAGAACATCTCCAAGTAAATGCTCAGGAAGATTAATACTAATTTCATATTCTTTATCATTATACTTTATTTTAAAAGAAGAAGAATATAAATTACTCTTTAAATCATAGCCCTTAAAATCATTATTATCATTAAAACCAGATTTTATAGTATTAGGAACATCTTTCAATAATTCATCATCACCATTAACAAATAATGTCTTTTGATCCATTCCATCTAAAATTTCTAATTTGGCTTTTAATATTTCCTTTTTACCACCTAAATTTCCGATATGTGAAGAACCAATATTGGTAATTATAGCTGTTTCAGGATTAATCATTTTAGATAAATAAGATATCTCATTTAAATGATTCATCCCAAGTTCCGTAAGTAGAATTTCAGTATCACTTTTTAAATTAAAAACAGTAAGAGGAACACCAATGTGATTGTTAAAGTTTTTTTCATTAGCAACCACTTTATATTTGTTTTGTAATAAACTTAGTAATATATTTCTAGTAGTTGTTTTACCAACACTACCGGTTAAAGCAATAACCCTAGGATTATATTTTTTAACCATATAGTGAGCAATATCACCTAAAGCTAAAGTTGTATCTTTAACTAAAATATATGGAATAGAGCTGTCTACCTTTTTAGATACAATTAATATTTTAGCACCATTATTAATAGCAGACTCGACATACTTATGGCCATCAGTATTTCCGACTAGAGCCACAAAAACATCACCAGTGCAAACATCTAAACTACTAGTTTTAACTTGCTCATAAGTTTCATTTAAATCGATTTCACCAATAAGCTTTCCCTTTGTACTAATAAGTAAATCATTAATATTCATATTAATCAACTCCTCAATCATTATAACATATGTAAAGAAATATATCTATGATAATTATATTAAAAGAAACTACATATTTAACTAAAATTGACAGTGAACGATTAAGATGATATATTGAAAAATAGGAGGAAGATTTCAGATGATAGATAGCGCTCAATATAGATTAGTCATTAATCAAGTGTATGAAACAATTATGGAAGACCTTAAGTCAGCTTATTCAAGAGAAGAGCTTGAAGAATTATTAAAGAAAGGTAATAAAGATTTTCATAAACAAATTGAAGAAGAATTACTTATAACAATGGATGGACAATACAGTGAAACATTTGACATATTGATACAAGATTACTTGGAATCATTAAAAGGAATAGCAATTTTATCACCAGGCATTTCAACAGGCTTGCACGATTCAAAATTTAAAATTACATTAAATACATATAATGGAAAAATGTCTGACATACCAAATGATGGACTAATCACAGAAGACACAGTATTTGACGCTTCAAGTATGACTAAAATGTTCACATCAATTTTATTATTAAAAGAAGCCGAAAAAGGCAATATTGATCTAACCAAAACCTTTGCCGATTACTCACCACTTTTAAGAAATATAGATATTCCAATTATAGACGCCTTAAAATTTAGTGCGATTATTATGACAGATGGGAGAATAGATGAAAAAAATCTTTCTCGTGAAGAAAGAATAAAAAGACTTTTAAATGCAAACATAGTTGAAAGAGAAACCTATAAATATAGTGATATTCCTTATATGCTTGTACCATTATTATTTGGGAGTACTATAGAAGAAGCTACTGAAAAATATCTGCAAAAATTTTATGAACTATTTAGAAATGAGCTCGGTTTAGAAAAAACTGGATATAATAAACTTAACATGTCAGGTGGACCAGTCAAAAGAAAATTTGATGAGGAAGAAAACAGATTCACATATTATAAAGATGGAGTATATGACCCTAAAGCAAATATATTTGAAAGAGAAATTGGCTATGTATCTGGACATGCTGGAGTAACGACAAACGTTCAAGATTTAGAAAAATTATTTGATGCCTTAAATAGAGGAATACTTTCTGACAAGTCAATCAAAACACTAATTACCTCAGTAAGCCCAAATTCAGTCTATCTACTAGATGAAAACGGAAACAAAAAATTTAGAGATGATAAACCAATAATTGTAAACCATGGTATGGGTGTATATATAAATACAGGAAGCATTTTAAATTCATCTGTTTTTCCAGCATTTAGCAAAACAGCTTTTGCTGCATCTGGTTCAACTGGAACTAATAGTTTGCTCGATTTGGAAAATGGCTTTATTGCAATTAAACTTCCAAACTATCATAGTGGATTATTTTCTAAATGGGTTAGGATTGACAATGAATCAATTGGTGATTCAATGAACGGTGATGAGTTCCCAAAAAATAGTGAGACAACATTAATATCTGGAACAAATAGCCTTAGAGATGGAAGCCTAATTAGACCAGACGGCACAGAAATGAGACCAGGTAGAGCATCAAATAACTTCAATGCCGAAGAACTAAAGACACTATTGAAGCTAAGAATAGCCAAAGTTGCACTGACTATAAAAGCGACATACGAATATAATGGTGAAGAGTTAAAAGAAACTTTAAAACAAATAGATAAAGCTTTCAATAAAAACATGGTTGCTAAAGAAAAGAGTCAAAAAATAA
>AUXO016958424.1_pt1 | contig 14548 bp, 14 predicted proteins | sample 768731 | NCBI WGS metagenome assembly AUXO01 (sample SAMN02715735, study PRJNA202380) | gut metagenome | biome: sheep rumen | host: Ovis aries | place: New Zealand: Palmerston North | reverse complement strand
TTTAAAATATTACTATATTAATAAGAAAGGAAAATCTATGGGAAAGATAATTGCAATCTCTAATCAGAAGGGTGGAGTTGGTAAAACAACTACCGCAATCAATCTAGCAAATGCCTTAACAAATAAAGAAAAGAAGGTATTAATTATCGATTTAGACCCACAAGCAAATGCATCAATAGGCGTTGGTTTAAATAGAGAATATATCGATTTAACATCTTTTGACTTATTAACAAAGGATATCAATGTAAAAGATGTAATTTATAGTTCGCTAGATTTACCATTTCATATTATTCCGGCATCTAACAAATTAGCTGAGATATATGCTTATTTATTTAGTTTGCAAGAAAAAGAATTGGTATTGCAAAAAAAGTTAAAGGATGCCAAGAATGAGTACGATTATATTTTAATTGATTGCCCTCCTTCATTAGGTATTCTTGTTGACAATGCTTTGTTTGCTGCAGATAGTATCATTATACCTGTTGAGTGCAATTATTATGCATATGAAGCATTAACTCAAGTTGTTAATCAAATTAATTCAATCCAAAAAATTAAAAATAATCAGGGAACTTCATTAAGTATTGAAGGAGTACTATTAACAAAATTAGATAATAGAAGTTTGGTTGGATACAAGATTGCTGAAAAAGTAAAAGAGATGTTTCCGACTAAAACATTCAAAACAATTATTAATAGATCAAGTCATATTGAAGAAGCACCAATATATGGCCAAACAGTTATAAAGTATGCTTTCAACTCGAAAGGAAGCAAAGACTATCGCGAATTAGCAAAAGAAATTATTGAAAAAGAAGGTGAATGTAATGCTTGATTTTTCAAAAATAATTGATTGGTTAAAAGATTATTGGGCAAAACTTGCAATTAGTTTAATCGTTGTATTTACTACTTTGATTATTATATTCATAATTAAGTTGATATCATTTAAATTGAGAAAGAAATTTGAAGAACGTGCTTCGAAAATGATAACAATAATATATGAAATCATTAAGTTTGTTTTAATGGTATTTGCACTGTTTATTATCCTAGCTGTTTGGGATTTTGATACAACGATTGGTATTATATTATTTGCTATAGTTGTGTTTGTTGTTTGTCTAAGTTTAGTTCCAACTATTTGTGATGTTATTGAAGGAATTGGCATTATATTCCATGGCACTTATGTTGTTGGAGATATTATTGAGGTCGACGGATTTAAGGGGAAAGTAATTAATTTTACAATTCTCAAAACCAAGATTCAAGACAACAATGGAGCTGTTAAAACCGTTTCTAATAGTAAAATGAAAGAAGTAATTAATTATTCTTCCGATTATGTAACAGCCAGTGTATATATCAAACTAACTGAATTAGAAAGATTAGATGAAATTATGTCAATTATTGATGATACACTTTCTAAGGAAAAGGACGAAATTATTGAAATAGTAGAGGGACCAAACTTGATTGGTTTAGATAGTTTTGAAAATAATGTGGCAACAATAAAGATTAGTGCAAAGACAAAGGCATGTGATTATTATAAAGTTATGAAAGGATTGCAAGAGTATGTATTAAAAATTACTCTAGAGCATAAAATAAGATAATGGAAACAGCTAATATTTATAAGGTAGGAGATGTTATTATTTTTAAAAAAAAGCATCCATGCGGTTCTTTTCAATGGAAAGTTTTGAAGGTGGGTGTAGATTATAAACTTGAATGTGTTGGCTGTGGAAGACAAATAATAATTCCAAGAGTTGAATTAAAAAAGAAAATTAAATAATGTTTAAACTTATATAGTTATACTATATAAGTTTTTTCTTTTATAACAATAGTCTTTATGATATAATCAACATAAGGTGAATATTATGACAATAATCAAATCATTAAAGCTTTTGATATCAAAGTTTCCACTATTTCTTGTTGGAGAAATAATATCAATAGCATTTAGTTTAATCGGAGCTATAATACCTATAAGAATTGTTAAACAAATTGTTGAGTTTTATGAAAATAAAACTCCTGATACTAGTTTTAATCAATTAATAATCAAAATCTTGCTTACGTTTCTTATTTTGTGCGTTATGGAATTGATACAATTTCTATTAATGTTATATAAAGAAAGAGTGGCAAGATTATTTAACGTTGAATTATCTATTAAATTCTATGAAAAGTTATCAACAATAGATTATGATTTTCATGAGAATCCAATGTTTTTGAATGATTATACAAGATCATTGGAAGAAGGAATAAGCAATATTTATTCTTTGGCTAACAATTGTTTTGCTGTGCTTCAAAGAATTGTGCAAAGTATAGGTGTTATTATTACTATGTCTATACTAGATAATAGAATTATATTTGCAGCTATAGGAGTTGGATTCATTTATTTGTTAGTTGCTCTTAGAATTGGTCAACTAAATAAGAAGCGTGTATCTGCGCAAAGACCATATATGAGAGAATCTTGGTATATTAATAGAATGTTTACTTTAAAAGATAGTATGGCAGATATAAAAATTAGTGATGTTGACAATATGCTAATAGATAATAATAACAAAGCTTTAGACAATGTTGTTAAAGTAATCCAAAAATACCAGACAAGAACTGCTATTTGGGGTGCAATGGCTAGTACTTTATTAATGTTAGTGTATCCTTTGTCAATAGGATTGTTAGCGTATAGTTTAAAGACACCAGAAAGTTATGCTGGATTTGCTAGTTTAACTGTTGCTGCAAGCACATTATCTGGATTAATTGCTGGACTTGCAAGTTCTATTGGTGCAGTAGAAAGTGTATTACCGGATTGTAAAGTTCCGTTTGATTTATTAAATATGAAGGGTTTGATTGAGGGCATTGAATATGATGATGAAATCAACGACTTTGAAAATCTAAAGATGGAACACGTTAATTTTGGATATACAAAAGATAAATTAAATCTAACTGACATCAATTTAGAAATCAATAAAGGCGAAAGAGTAGCAATATTAGGAGTTAATGGTGCAGGAAAGACTACAATAGTTAAGTTGTTGTTGAGACTATATGATGCTAATGATGGAACTGTTTCTATTAATGGAAGAAATTATAAAAGGACAAGCGTTAGTAAATTAAGAAAAATTGTTGGTGCTGTATTCCAAAATGTAGAAACATATGCATTAACAATAGGCGAAAATGTATTACTACGTAAGCCAGAAACAAAAGAAGATTATGAGTTAATTGATGAAGCTTTGAAGTTTAGCGGTTTATATGATACTGTACACGCCTTACCTGATGGTGTTAACACTGATTTAAGTAGAGAGTTTAATAGACGTGGAATGATTTTCTCTGGTGGCCAATCACAAAGATTAGCAATAGCTAGAGGTTATGCTCAAGATTATAAATTACTAATTTTAGATGAACCATCAAGTGCACTAGATCCTTTGGCTGAGGCTAAAGTATATAACAATATGCTTGAGATGGGTAAAAATAAAACTATTGTTTTTATTTCTCATAGGTTAACTTCAACAGTTCATGCGGATAAAATATATTTATTTGATAATGGTAAGATTATTGAAAACGGAAATCATGAAGAATTGATGAAGAAAAATGGTGTATACCACAAAATGTTTGTGTCTCAATCTGCTAAGTATTTAGGTGATGATTATGATGGGTAGAAGACCACCTAGAGAAGATAAAAGAAATAGGATTAAGTTTGGTGATATCTTAAAAATTAATTTTAAGGTATTAGGATTTGTATTTAGGTTCTGTCCAATATATATAATTATTACATTTATATATATAGCTGTTTCAACATTCGAGGCACTTGTTGAAGTGGACATTATTAAAGATGCAATCGAGATAGTTACAACTGGAAATGATTTAGATTTATTATTTAAGAGTCTAATTATTCATATGATTATTATTCTTGTATGCTATATTTTAATTGCTTTCTACGAAAGATATGTAAGAATAAAATACATGCAAATTTATAGAAAGAAAATTCAAGAGTATTTATATCATAAAGTAAAAATGGTTGATATGGAATCATATGATGATCCGGACTTCTTTGATAAATTTACTCGTGGATTAAATGATGCAGCAATGCGTGGAATAAGAGTGTTTGAAACATTTAGTAATTTTACAGCAAGTATTGCAACTGCTATTGCATTGGGAACATATGTAGTTATTGGAGATCCTTGGTTGATTGTCATTATTGCGACATCAGCTATCATCAACTTGTTAGTTGTAAATCGCTCAAATAAGATATGGCATGGAGTATGGCATGATGCTCACAAAGACAGAAGATACTATTGGTATGTTAATAGAATATTCTATGGGCAAGCATATGCAGCTGAAATAAAAACCACTCCGATTAGGAAATTATTAATTAATAAATACAAGGAAAAATGCGATAATATTGAGAAAATATACGATAAAGCTAATAAAGAAGTTATACTTCCTCATACAATTGGGACATTATCTGGTTACCTGATCGAGCAAGCGGGAAGCTATTTATATTTGGGTTATAGATTGTTTATCGAGGCGATATCAATATCGCAATTTACAACAATGGCAAATGCTACATTTAAGTTTTCTAAGAATTTCTTGAGAGCAATAAATGTATATACTGAATTAAGAGATAGCTCAATGTATAATCAAGATTTTGTTTGGATTTTGGATTATAAACCTAAAGTTGAGAGAAAAGATGGAATCAAAGTTGAAGAATTCCACGAATTAGACATCAAGAATATATCATTTAGCTATCCAAAGAATGATTATAATTCTATTGATAATCTATCAATGACAATTAAAAAAGGTGATAAGATAGCTATTGTTGGTGATAATGGTGGAGGAAAAACAACATTAACCAAATTATTATTAAGATTCTATGAACCTAAAACAGGCCAAATACTATATAATGGAATTGATATTGGAGAATATGATGGAAAGAGTTTAAGAGACAATTATTCAATCATCTTCCAAGACTTCCAAATTTATGCAGTAAGTATTGCGGAGAACGTATTATTAAGAAGATGTACATCAGAAGATGACGTTAAAGTTGTCTGGGATTCACTAGAAAAAGTAGGATTATCTGATTATGTTAGGACATTAGATAAAGGTATTTATACTCAAGTTACTAAAGAGTTTGACAAGAATGGTGTAAGCTTTAGTGGTGGAGAAAGACAAAGATTAGCAATTGCAAGAGTATTTGCTTCAAATGCTGATATTTATATTTTAGATGAACCTACTGCTGCTTTAGATCCATTAGCGGAAGAAAGAATAAATAAATTAATTATAAAGAATGCCACAAACAAAACTATAATAATCATAGCTCATAGATTATCAACAGTTGTTGATATGGATAAGATTTATTTGATTCGTGATGGATCAATTAAAGAAAGTGGCAGTCATGAAGAATTACTTAAGCTTAATGGTATCTACAATGAGATGTTTACAACACAAAAGAAATTGTATCAAAAAGAAGAATAGAGTATAATGTATACAAAAGAGGCGTTATGTATGAAGGAAACATTTTTAACTTTTGTTTTATTTGATAATTTAAATGACTCAGCAAGAGATTCTTTTGAAGAGTTGTTTAAAACATTCGATATTAAATATAATTTTGAAAACTCTAGATTAATTGTTAATGGAGATTTATCTGAAGATTTAAAAGAATCAATAAAATCTTTATTACAAGATATTGATGAACAAATATATGTTTTTGAAGGATTTAGAGTTGATAATATTAAAGATATCGATGTAATAAACGAGTATTTTAAAAAGTATCATTTTAATAATTATATGAAAATATCAGATTTGTTATTAAAAACAAACGAACGCGAGACAGATATATTACGAAACATTGTAATTCGCAAAATTAAAGAAGATGATTTTTTAAGACAAATTATATTTGCTATGTTTGAAAACAATTTAAATGTTTCAAAAACAGCTTCTTTTGTATATATGCATCGAAATTCAATTAACAATAAACTTGATTTAATTGAAAAGGAAACTGGTTTAAATATCCAATTATTTAATGAAGCAGTAACTATGTATAATTTGCTAAGAAAGTAGGTATAATATGAAAAGAGTAGTAGTATTCATATTATTGGTTATCCTTTTTTTATGTGGTTGTCAAAAAAATGATGAGCAACTTTCATGTAAAGAATACGAAAGCAGCAATGAGGAAACATGTTTAGTATTTGTTCATAGGGATGATTGTAAGTATTGCGTTAAGGATTATTACTATGTCAACAAATATGATGAAAGTAATCCTGAAATAAAAATATATAGTTGTAAATTAGCTAAAGGCGAAACCAAATTCAATGATATTGAAATAGAAGGAGTTCCATCTTTAATTTTAATAGACGAAACAGGTTCAAAGGTTGTCGCTAAGGGATATATTAAAGTAAGAAGGTATCTTAATAGCTTAATTGAAAATTAAAAAGATTGTGCATGTTGCACAATCTTTTTATTTATACTAGCATTTATAAATCTAATTTGGTAAAATCTACTCGTGCTAAAAAATTGTAATTAATAGGAGGAATTTTATGGCAACTGTAACATTAAAGAATATTAATAAAGTTTATGATGGCAATGTGCATGCTGTTGTTGACTTTAACTTACATGTAAAGGATCGTGAATTCGTAGTATTCGTTGGACCATCTGGATGTGGTAAGACTACTACTTTAAGAATGATCGCTGGACTAGAAGACATTACTTCTGGTGAATTAAGAATTGATGATGAAATCGTAAATGACGTTGCTCCTAAAGATAGAAACATCGCCATGGTATTCCAAAGCTATGCTTTGTATCCACATATGTCAGTATATGATAATATGGCATTTGGTTTGAAATTACGTAAATTTGGACGTGATGAAATTGATCGTAGAGTTCAAGAAGCAGCTGATATTTTAGGATTAAAACCATTATTACAAAGACGTCCTAAGGCTTTATCAGGTGGTCAAAGACAACGTGTTGCTTTAGGTAGAGCTATCGTACGTGATGCTAAAGTTTTCTTAATGGACGAACCACTATCTAACTTGGATGCTAAACTACGTGTACAAATGAGAACTGAAATCATTAAGATTACTGAAAGATTAGGTATTACTACTATTTATGTAACACATGACCAAACAGAAGCTATGACAATGGCATCTAGAATTGTTGTTATGAAAGATGGTTTAATTCAACAAATCGGTGCTCCAAAAGATATTTATGATTTCCCTAATAATAAATTCGTTGGTGGATTTATTGGTACTCCTCCAATGAACTTCATTGAAGGAAAAGTTACTGAAGATGGTTACTTCATTTGTGGTGATCACAAGGTTGGAACATTCAAGATTAAGATTCCAGCAAACAAGTTTAAGATGTTAGAGGATCAACATTACGTTGAAAAGGATATTGTTATGGGTATCAGGCCTGAAGATATTCATGATGAAAATGTTGTTGCTACAACATATCCTGAAGCTACTGTAAAACTAAAAGTTGAAGTATCTGAATTATTAGGTAGTGAAACATTAATCTATGTAACTATGGCTGCACAACCATTAGTAGCTAAAGTTAATGCTAGAGTTGATGTAAAGATGCATGATGAAATCGAACTTGCTTTCGATATGAATAAATGTCATTTCTTCGATATTAATACAGAATTAAGAATCGTTAGATAATTACAATAAAATGAAATGAGTTAGCAAGTTTTAGAGCTAACTCATTTTTATCTTGAAAACGTGTTAATATAGAAAAGTGTGCATTTTACTTTATTTTAAGTTTAAAAAGTGTATAATTTAAATGGTTAAAAAATAAAAACATCAAATATAGGAGGATATTTTATGAAAAAGACAATTAGAGATGTAGAATTGAAAGGAAAGAAAGTTTTAATTAGAGTTGACTTTAATGTTCCTATGAAGAATGGTGAAATCACAAACGATAATAGAATCGTTCAAGCTTTACCAACAATCAATTATGCTTTAGAGCAAGGTGCAAAAGTTATTCTATTCTCTCATTTAGGAAGAGTTAAAGAAGAAGCTGACAAAGCTGCTAACAGTTTAGCTCCTGTTGCTAAGAGATTAGAAGAATTATTAAATAAAAAAGTAACATTTGTTGCTACTACAAGAGGAAAAGAATTAGAAGATGCTGTTGCTAACATGAAAGTTGGCGATATTGTAATGTTTGAAAATACAAGATGGGAAGATGTTCCAGATAAAAAAGAATCTAAGAACAATCCAGAATTAGGTGCTTATTGGGCATCTTTAGGTGATGTATTTGTTAATGATGCATTCGGTACTGCTCATAGAGCTCATGCTTCAAATGCTGGTATTGCTGCTAATATCAAAGATTCAGTAGCTGGTTTCTTAATGGAAAAAGAAATTAAGTTTATTGGTGATGCAGTTGATAATCCTGTAAGACCATTCGTTGCTATCTTAGGTGGTGCTAAAGTATCTGATAAGATTTCAGTAATCGAAAACTTATTAACAAAAGCAGATAAGATCTTAATCTGTGGTGCTATGGCCTATACATTCTATAAAGCAAAAGGTTGGGAAGTTGGAACTAGTAAATGTGAAGACGACTTCGTTGAATTTGCTAAAGGCTTATTAGAAAAAGCTAATGGTAAAATTGTGCTACCATGTGATACAGTTGTTACTGACAAATTTCCAGAAGATGGCGTTGCTATTGTAAAAGAAACTGTTCCATCAAATAAGATCCCAGCTGATAAGATGGGCTTAGATGTTGGTATGGGTACAATCGAATTATTTAAGAAAGAATTAGCTGGTGCTAAAACAGTTGTATGGAATGGACCTGCTGGTGTATTTGAAGTTCCTGAATTCGCTATTGGTACAAATGAAATTTGTAAAGCTTTAGCTGATTTAAAGGGTGCTACTACAATCATTGGTGGTGGTGATTCTGCATCTGCTGCTATTAAATTAGGATTTGAAAAGAAATTCACTCACATCTCAACAGGTGGTGGAGCTAGTTTAGAATACTTAGAAGGTAAGGAATTACCAGGCGTTGCTTGTATTAATGATAAATAAAGAGTGATAAGTAAAGGAGATAAAATTATGACAAGTGTTTTACATGTACAAAATACATCAGGAATCGATGCTCGTTTAGCTCAACAAATCGTTCAAAAAGCTTCAGAATATGAAGCAGATATGATCTTAAGCTATCTAGGAAAAGAAGTTGACTTAAAGTCCATTTTAGGAATTATGTCATTAGCTGTTTTAGATGGCGCAGAAATTGAAATTATTGCGAAAGGAAAAGATGCTGAAGAAGCTATTAAAGCTTTAGAAGGTATGATTAAGTAAAATTATGAGAAAACCTATTATTGCTGGAAACTGGAAAATGTTCAAAACAAGAGATGAAGCATTACAATTCATTTATGCTGTAAGTGATAAAATGCCATCTAATCAATTAGTAGATAGTGTTATTTGTGCTCCTGCTATTGTTTTAAGAGACTTAGTTAAAAGACAAGGCGAAGAATTAAGAATTGGTGCACAAAATATGCATTTTAAAGAAAGCGGTGCTTATACTGGAGAAATTTCTCCAGTTATGTTAACTACTACAGGTGTTACATATGTTATCATCGGTCATAGCGAAAGAAGAGCTATGTTCAATGAAACTGATGAAACTTGTAATTTAAAGTTAGTTTCTGCTTTTGAACACAGATTAAAACCTATTCTATGTGTTGGTGAAAGTTTAGAACAAAGAGAAAGTGGAAAGACTGAAGAACTATTGAGTTATCAATTAGAAAATGATCTAAAAGGTTTAACTGAAGAACAAGTAAAAGAATTAGTAATCGCTTATGAGCCAATTTGGGCTATTGGAACTGGTAAGACTGCTACTGCTGATGTTGCTGATGAAACATGCGGATTCATTAGAAGTAAAATAGCAGAATTATATAATAGCGAAGTAGCTGATGCTGTTAGAATTCAATATGGAGGAAGCGTTAAAGTTTCTAATATAGATGAATTAATGAGCAAACCAAATATTGATGGTGCATTAATTGGTGGTGCTAGTTTAGTTGCTGAAGATTTTATTACTTTAGTTCATGCTGCAGTAAATAAATAATTTAATAGAAAAATAATTTTTCAGGGCACGGTGAAATTCCAGACCGGTGGTAAAGTCCACGAGCGATCATTCGCATGAAATGGTGCAATTCCATTACCGATAGTATAGTCTAGATGAAAGAAAAATATAAAGAAAGGATAACGCCCTATTTACGTATAGGGCGTTTTTTATACGAAAATGAAAGTAAAATTTATATCATTATTAATCTTAGCGATATTATTAATCGCTTCATTTTGCATTTTTGTTTTTTATAAGCAAATAAAAAATGCGCAAACAAGAAAACAAACTATCAGAAAGATGTGTATGATTGGAATATTGAGTGCTTTATCTGTTATTCTATATTTCATTAAGACACCTTTACCATTCTTTGTTTCTTTTTTAGAAATTCAATTTTCAAATTTACCAGTATTATTAGGCAGTTTTATGTTTGGACCTATTGAAGGAGCAATGATAGCTATTATAAGAACTATTGTAAAAATTCCATTTACACATACATTGTGTGTAGGAGAATTGCAAGACTTAATTATTTCACTTGCCATTTGTTGTGTTTCTGGATTTATATATATGAAAAAGAAATCTAAGAAAACAGCAGTTATTGCATTAATCTTTTCATCAATTATTTGGACTTTAATTGCAGTTTTATCAAATGCATTCGTTTCTATTCCAATTTATATTAGATTTATGTTTAATGGAAACGAAGAAATATTAGCAAACATTATAGGTCAAGTAATACCAAATGTGACTGTCGAAAACTACTTAATTAAATATTTGTTATTATCTTGTTTGCCTTTTAACGTATTATTGAGTACACTAGTATCAGTGGTAACATTTTTAGTTTATAAAAAGTCATCAATTTTATTTAAGCGTTTTATTGATAAAGGTGATGAAGAAGATGAAACAAAAGTTGGAGAATGTTAACACATTGTTTAGGAGAACTATTTATGGAACTTAAAAAGATTAATTTTAACACTATACCAAATATCGAAAAAATAACTGAATTTGCTTCATTGGTAAAAGATAAATTGTTTCCTAATTATTTTCATGAGATAAAAGATGAAGCGGAACTAGATAAAGAATGTCATCGTTTATTTAATCTTTATATTTCAAGTGACAAAGAAAAGGAAGAAATATTTTTCTCAAAGCTAAATGATGTATATAAATCACTTTTAACTGATATTGAAATGACATTCAATTCGGATCCAGCATGTATATCAATGGAAGAGGCTTTAATAACTTATCCAGGAATACTTGCTATAATTACATATCGTATAGCCCATGTTTTATATAATTTGGGTTTGAAAGTAGAAGCTAGAATTATTTCAGAAAAGGCACATAGTCAAACTGGAATTGATATTCACCCCGGAGCTACAATAGGTGACTATTTCTTTATTGACCATGGAACTGGTATCGTAATTGGGGAAACAAGTGTAATAGGACATCATGTAAAACTATATCAAGGAGTTACTCTTGGTGCTTTATCGCTTAGCCAAGGACAATTGATGAAGGGAATGAAAAGACATCCAACAATTTGTAATTATGTTACGATTTATGCTGGTGCATCAATTTTAGGTGGTGAGACAGTTATTGGCGATAATATCACAATCGGTAGTAATGTTTTTATTACAAAATCGCTTGAAAGCAATCAAAAAGTTGTTAATAAAGAAATCGAAGTTGTATACAAAGATAAAAACAAAAGGCACGAATAAAATAAACTATAAAAAGATTGACATTAAAGACTAAATACGATATAATCTTTAAGGTGTCTGTGAAACAGCACTTAAATGGTCGTTCTTTAAAGATTAACCAAAGGTGGTAACTAGTAGTCAAGCTGATGGATGAACGTTTTAGTTAGGGTCTTTGGAACGTATTGATTTAAGTCCTTACACAAATTAAAATAGGAAAGGAGAAAATATTATGGCACGTTATACTGGTCCTGCATGGAAGGTATCAAGAAGATTACATTTTTCTACATTAGAAAACGGTAAAGAATTTGCTATTGGTAAAAATGGCAAAGAAAGAAGAGATTATGCTCCAGGTCAACATGGTCAACGCCGTGGAAAATTAACAGAATATGGATTACAAAACCAAGAAAAACAAAAAGTACGTTTTGTTTATGGTATGAGTGAAAAACAATTCCATAACACATTCCTAAAAGCTGGTAAATTAGCTGGTAAGCATGGCGATAACTTCTTAATCATGTTAGAAACTAGATTAGATAACTTAGTTTATAGATTAGGTTTAGCTACTACTCGTAGACAAGCTCGTCAATTAGTTAATCATGGTCACATTACAGTTGATGGAAAGAAAGTTTCTATTCCTTCATACCTTGTAAAACCTGGTCAAGTTATTGGCGTTAAAGAAACTTCTAGAAAGTTAGTTATCATTAAAGAAGCTTTAGAAGCTATGGTTTCAAGAAAAGAATATGTATCATTCGATGAAAACAAGATGGAAGGTACTTTAGTAAGATTACCTGAAAGAAATGAATTCTTAGAAGAAATTCATGAAAATCTTATCGTTGAATTCTACAACAGATAAAAATAAAATAAGTCTATACGCTTGCGAAGTGTATGGGCTTTTTTATTAATGATTGAAAAATGAACTAAAATAAGATATAATCAATTTATGGAAGATGGGGAGCGATTATGGTTTTTAAATATGATAAATATTTAGTTCGATTATTAGATAAAAACAATAAAGATGAATTGGCTGAGATTCAAAAGCTTCGTTACGATTATTTATTAAGAGATTTCAATCCAGAGTTACCACCAGATGGTATTGACGATGATGGGTATGATAAAAACGCAGATTGCATTGTCGTTATTGATACCGAAAACGGCAAGAAGGTTGGAACTTATAGAGTCGCATCTCTTGAAACAAATTTAAATAAGACATTTGTTGACGAAGAAGAGTTTAACATTGATTCTTTAAAAAACTGTGGAGCTAATATTTTGGAACTTGGTAGAGCAGTAGTTCATGCAGACTATCGAAACGGTATAGTTATTCAACTATTATGGTCCGCAATATATAGATATGCTATAGAACACAAGTGCAAATATATGTTTGGAACTTGTAGTTTGCATTCAACTGATCCTTCAAAATATGCTAATGTATTTTGCTACTTAAAACAAAATAAAGTAGCTGAAGTAGAAGTGTTTGCAAAAGAACCTAAATTTGAGTTTGATTTTGTGAATGAATACAGTGAAGAAAAATTGAAGGAAGAAATGCCAAGTCTTTTAAGAACATATCTTAGCATAGGTGCAAGAGTGAGTAGAAATGGATTTATTGATTATAGCTTTAATTGTTGCGATGTTGTAACAGTAATTGAGGTTGCAAAAATCAATCCGTTGTATGCAAGAAAGTTTGCTAAGATGAGTTCGCTAGGCAATGATTAAAAAAATTTGAAAGCACAAATTAAGTTTTTGTGCTTTCTTTTTTTTAGACATAAATAGTTAATTTATCATATCCCTTGAATTTAAAAGCAATATGTGATAAAATGCAAAAAAATTCGGGTTTCAAAATCCTTAAGATATAACAGGGAGGTTATTATGGGAGTAAAGATAGTTGAAACAGCATTAAGAGATGGTCATCAATCATTATTTGCTACTCGTATGACAACTGAAGAAGTATTATGCGCTGCTGAAGAATTAGATAACGCTGGATACTATGCTTTAGAAGTTTGGGGTGGAGCTACATTTGATTCTTGTATCAGTTTTTTAAATGAAGATCCATGGGAGAGATTAAGAAAAGTAAGAGCAGTTTGTAAGAAAACTAAATTGCAAATGTTATTCCGTGGACAAAATATTTTAGGTTATCATCACTATGCTGATGATGTAGTTGATAAATTCTGTGAATTATCAATTAAGAATGGTATTGATATCATTCGTGTATTCGATGCTTTAAACGATGTAAGAAACTTAAAGCAAGCAGTTGAATCTACTAAGAAGTATGGTGGAGAATGTCAAATTGCTTTATCATACACAACATCTCCAATTCACACAGTTGATTATTATGTAGAATTAGCTAAAGAAGTTGAAAAGATGGGTGCAGATTCATTATGTATTAAAGATATGGCAGGAGTATTACTTCCTGAAACAGCTTATGAATTAGTTTCAAAATTAAAAGCTGCAGTAAAACTTCCAATTGAATTACACGGACATTGTACTGGTGGAATTATGGAAATGACATATCGTAAAGCAATTGATGCTGGTGTAGATATTATTGATACTGCTTTATCACCAATTTCAGGAGGTACTAGTCAACCATCAACAGAAGCTTTTGTATATGCATTACAAGGCACAAAGTACGATACAAATTTAAATGTAGATATGCTGAATAAAGCTGCTAAGAAGATGAATAAGATCATTGATAAGTATTTAAGCAATGGCTTATTAAATCCAAAAGCTTTAAGCTACAACCCTAATATCTTAAAATATCAAGTTCCAGGTGGAATGTTATCTAACTTAATGAAGCAACTTAGTGATCAAGGTGCTATGGATAAATACGATGAAGTATTAAATGAAGTTCCAAGAGTTAGAAA
>AUXO010529345.1_pt1 | contig 14548 bp, 12 predicted proteins | sample 768731 | NCBI WGS metagenome assembly AUXO01 (sample SAMN02715735, study PRJNA202380) | gut metagenome | biome: sheep rumen | host: Ovis aries | place: New Zealand: Palmerston North | reverse complement strand
GAAATTGCAGAAGCTGCTAGTAAAAATTATCCAAATATTAATAGAGATTTATTAATTACTGGTTGCTTACTTCATGATATTGGTAAAACTGTTGAACTTTCTGGACCAGTAGCCACAAAATATACCGATGAAGGAAATTTATTAGGACATTTAACAATTGGATTTAATATTGTAAAAGATGTTGCTGATGAATTAAAAATTACAAGCGATATACCTCTTCAACTTGAGCACATGATACTTTCTCATCATGGAAAACTTGAATTTGGAGCGTGTGTTTTGCCTTTAACTCGAGAAGCTTTAATTTTATCAATGATTGATGACATGGATGCTAAAATGATGATGCTTGATAAAGCACTTCAAGATGTAAAACCAGGCGAATATAGTGAAAAAGTATTTGGTTTAGATAATCGAAGTTTTTATAAAGGCCAAGAATAAAAGGCACAATAATTTGTGCCTTTTTAAATGCGATAATAATCGATTATTTTAAGTTAGTTTTAATTTCTTGAGCAAGAGCTGGTAAATTGACTTCATCAATCTTATTAAATTCAAGTTTTAATCCATCTGGTGCGTTATATCTTGGAATTACATGAACGTGGAAGTGCATTACGCTTTGCCCGGCAGCTTCATAACAATTTGCTAAAATGTTAACGCCTTTTGCTCCAAGTTGTTTAATTTGGACTTGGCCAATTCGTTGAGCAAGATCATAAACTTTATGCATAACTTCTTTTGGACAACTTAAGAAGTTTTCATAATGATCTTTTGTAACAACAAGGGCGTGTCCATAAGAGACAGGATTTACATCTAAGAATGCTAAAACATCATCATCTTCATAAAGTATAGTTGAAGGGATAATTTTAGCAGCAATTTTACAAAATATACAATTTTTATCGAATTTCATGATATTTTCCTTTCTTGTAAAAAAGGCCGTAATCGGCCTTTTTTAATATTAATCTTCAAATAATTTTGGATATGTTTGTTTGAAGTAATCGAATACGTCTTGATCGTGGTAATTGATATTACATTGCTCTAAGTAATAAGTTAAAGCGTTTGTAGTATAAGTTGAACCAGTTGCAAGTGTATAAGCAGTGTTTCTAACTTTTTCTTCGATTGCTTGTTTTTCAGCATCACTTGTATCATCAGTGACTGCAACTAAATCAGGAGTGACGATATCAACGATTTCGATAACATAATAGTTATCTCCGTCTTGCCAAATAACTGAATCTTCAGCACTTGAATAGTTATCTTTCTTTAAGAAGAAGTGCTTATCGGTTGTGTTTGTTCTATATAAGTGCCAACCTTGATAATTTTCTTTTGTTTGAGCTGGGCCCCATTCATTAACTAAACCATATGCGTAAAGTTTGTTTTTGATATCGTTTGGTAAACTTGATCCATCTTTAGTATACCAACCTTCAGTTTGATAATTCTTAACTCTGATGTCATCTGTTTTAATTTCTAAACCAACAACAGGGTCATATGTAATTGAATCAATTGAAGTGAAGGAGGAATAATTTGATGAATTATTTGTGTTACCATCACGTGTTAATGTTGAATAATCTTTGATTAAATCAGCATAAGGTGTGTTTTTGTAATATTCTAATGATCTTCCGTCACCATAATCTTGAATATAGCCTAAACCGGCGTGTCCATCAAGGTTTTTGGATGGGTTGTCACTTGTAACATCGCCAAAGATTGATTTTGCTAAAACTTCAGCGTGTGTAGCATCTAAAGCGATGTCGCTTTCAATACCTTTCCAAGCATTTGAAGCAATGTCAAATTTAGCAGTTGTAGCTAAATTTAAATTAGCAGGATCACTTGTTGAAGAACCTGTAACATAATTTCCAACAAATTCTTTCATGAATTTGGTAGCGTTTTTAGCATCGTTATCAGAAATTGAAATGTAATTAACTTTTCTTGATTGAGTATTACCAACAGCACTGTATTGTTCTTGGATAATGTATTGTTCAACAAGTAAGTTTTGAATAATTGTTGGAAGAAGTGAATTATTTACATAATCAAGGTAGTAATTAACGTGTAATACTTTCTTGATATAATTAAATCCACTTTCACTTGTGGTGTTATATTTTTTATCAATTAAAACACCATCAGTAAATCCGTTTGTTAAATATTCTTCAGGATGTGAAACATAATATGAATCTAATGGATCAATTTCTTTGAAACCATTAAATAATTCTTCTGCACCATAATAGGTATAGTGTTTTTGATATGTTGGGTTTTCATAAAGAACTGTTTCTGCATCGACTTCAGCGCCTGTTGCATCAACAATTGTGTAAAGTTTTTTGTAGATATCTCTAGCAAATAAGACTTCATAGAAACGATTGTTTCTCTTGTAAGAAGCAGTATTTGCTTCATCCCATAAAGCTGTGACGATTTTTTCTTCGATAATGTTCTTGATAATTGCTAATCTAGCTTCAAATTGAGCAGTTGAAGGAGTTGCATCGTCCATACTTAATTTGAAAGCGGTATGCTTCCAGTTTTTGTATGCGCTATGTGATGAGATAAATGATGATTGTTCAGTTGAAGACTTGCCATCATAATCGACTAAAGCGATTTTAAAACCATAATCACTTGATGAGTCTGGTTGAACTTCAAATTTACCTAAAACCTTTTCTGCAATACTAACTGCAAGTAAGTTTTTAACATCAGATGAATATGATGAACTTGTTCTAATTGCATCATAAATTGTATCTAATGTGTTGTGATCTAAAATAATTTTAGTATCTGTTAAAGGTTCATTTGCGTTTGTAGGATAGGCAGTAATTCTATCACAGGAAGAAAGTAACATTAATGCTGTTGCGCCAAATGCGAATAAAGCGTTTCTCTTTTTCATGACTTTTCCCTCCTTATCCTAAATAGATTGCAGAACTTTTACCTGCATCGATGTTATCGTACTTGGTGTTATAACCAGCGCCGCCTTCTTTATAAAGACTTGCATCACCAAAGTTTGTAGCTAAAATTTCAGGTAATAAGTAGTACATTCTTTCTTCAGTTTGAGCCTTGATTTGATTGTCATAAGCTGTCCAACTGTCTTCGAGTGTTTTTGTGTTGCTGATTTCTTTATCTTTTAATTGAATAGCAACATATTTGTCGACAATTGCTTGAACATCAACGTTATTTAATTTATTAAGTTTAATTCTTAAATTACCGTTTGTATCTTTGTTAAGCCAATAATATTTGTTGTAAGTTGTGACATTTTCTTCAAGTGCGTCATCAATATTTTTACGTTTTTCAGCATATGTATCATATGTGTAGTCAACAAATGATTCAGCTGTAATGTAATTTGATTGAACGTATGTTTTCTTAGGAACATACATTGTTTTGCCATTTGCTAATGTTGTAGGAACATTAGGGAATGTTTCAAGATATTGAGGTCTCATTGTTTCTGGATCAAGAGCGTTAACGTTCTTTGGATCTTCAGGAGCAAAGTATTCTTCTAAGTTTGTTTTGTATTTTTCGGCTTCTGCAGTTGATAAGCCTTGTGATGTGTAATTTGTAATTGTGTTAGCGAAATTAACATCAGCAGTATCAAAACCAGATCTTTCAATAACAATGAAGTGAATACCACCGGAACTTTCTTTATTTCTAACGACAAGAATTGGATTCTTTTCATTATCAACTAAGATTTTCTTTGTGACAGCAGCACCATTGATTTTGAATGTATATTCAACAAAGTTATCTGCTGAAACTCCAGCAATTGAAGTAGCGGTTCCTTTTGTTGTGTAGTGACCTGTATCGTCAATGTCAGAGAAAATATTATTTCCGCTAATATTGTCTAGTCTCTTATGATAGCCAGCAGGATTTGATGGGTTTGGATTATTTAAATCGCTTGAACCACCAGTTAAATCAGCACTTGTCCAAGCTTCTTCATAAGTGATAAAACCAACGTTTCTATTTTGGAAGTATTTATTGAAATAGATATTTCTTGGGAAGTAATCTTCATCACCACCGTAAACTGTTTTACCACCACCAAATGTTGTAACATCTTTTGTATCTTCTAATTTTTGTAAAACACCAATTGGAATAAATGTTGCACCAAATTCGACTAAATTTTCTTCAACATTTTCAGGAAGATGTAAATTAGCAAATTTTTCATCATATTGTGAATCTAATCCAACACCGGTTGAGTCAACATATTGGTTATTCAAGAGTAAATCCCATGTATAAGCACCAAGTTTGAATTCATTAACGAATCCAGTACTTGCTGACATGATGTAATCTCCGCCTTTATCTTTTGAACCTGGGTCATCGGAATAGTTCTTTGCGACTTCAGCAAAATCATCACCTTCAGTTAATCTCATGACTGTTTCATATAACTTGTGAGCATTGTCACTTGAAATATGACCATGTGTATATCCGTAATCTTGTGTAGCATCAGTCTTAACTAAAATGTGTTTGACATGATAAGGAACATAATTTTCCAAATATCCTTCTTTACCCCAAAGTAAGTTGTATTCTTGTTGAAGTTTTAATTCAGATTCGTCAGTAAAATCTGATTTGTCCCAAGCCTTGAAGGTTTCTAAGAATTCTTCATCAACCTTTTCAGTCATTTCAGAATAAATAGTGTCAAGATAAAATTCTTTGTCTTTTTCTTCATTGGTCATGTTAGCTTCATCATAGCCTTTTTTTGTCAAATGATCGTACCAGTTTTCGTTTGATTCTTCAGCACTTTCCTTTTCGTTTGAAATGGTATTTTCTGTAGCTTCGACGACATCTGCCATGTAGTCACTTAAAATTCCACCTTCTTCAAATGATGAACGAACGACAATTTCATATAAAGCATTATAAAATGCTTGAGCATGAGAGGTTCTATCTTCGTTAACATACTTTGCAAGAATATCGTCTGTTGACAAACTATAAGATTCGCCTTGATAGCTGTAACTTAAGATAAGACCTTCTTTGTTCCAGGAGATGTTATCACAGCTAGAAAGAGCGATTGTAGTAAGAGCAGTGAGAGCTAGACTAATAACTTTCTTTCTATTCTTCATATAGTATTCCTTTCAATAAATAACATTGTACATGCAAATAGCCTTATAATTTTATATTATAAGTGCGATTAAAACAACTATTATTTTTGATTTCTTTCTTTGTTTTTTTGAAACAAAGCAAATTAACATAAATTATTTTTATTTCAAAGAAATAAGATTCAAAAAAATTCCTTATCATTTTGATTTACGATGGAAGTTTATTAGTTTAGAATATTGCAATGAAGGAATTCACTATGAAAAAACTTGTTATTAAAAACTTACATGTTAGCGTTGATGAAAAAGAAATTTTAAAAGGCTTAAACCTTGAAATTAATGAAGGCGAAGTAGTTGCTGTACTTGGTCCAAATGGACATGGTAAATCAACTTTATTAAATGCCATCATGGGTAATCCAAGATATAAAGTCACAGAAGGTGAAATTTATCTTGATGATTTAAATGTTTTAGAAATGGATGTAAACGAAAGAAGTAAAGCTGGATTATTTTTAGCTTTTCAATCACCTGCTGAAATTCCAGGTGTTAATTCTTCTGAGTTTTTGAAAGCAGCTATAAACGAACATAATGAAAAACGTTTATCTCTTTATCAATTCTACAAAGTTCTAGATAACGCAAGTAAAGAAGTCAATATTCCTTTTGAAATGTTTAATAGAAATTTAAATGATGGATTTAGTGGTGGTGAAAAGAAACGTAACGAAATTTTACAAATGATGTTACTTAATCCAAATATCGCGATGTTAGATGAAATTGATAGTGGATTAGATGTTGACGCAATAAATACAGTTAGTGAATGTATCAATAAGCAACACAAAGAAAAAGGGACTGGATTCTTGATTATTTCACATTATGCGAGATTATTTGAACTTGTTAAGCCAACAAGAACAATTGTCATTGTAAATGGTAGAGTTGTTTGCGAAGGTGGTCCAGATATTTATAAGAAAATTGATAAATTCGGTTATGAATGGATCAAAAAAGAATATGGCGTTAGCATTGAAAAAGATGAACAACCAATGAACAAAGTTTCACTTGGAACATGTGCTACAAAAGAAGTAATTACAAATGGAAATAAATAGTATAAAAAATAACGTTTTTAATATCTCTGAATCAGGTCAATTTGATCTTAATTTTTGGAGTGAAAAAGACTTTGAAATTAACGTTCAAGATAACTTAAAAGTTGATATTGATTTAAGAAATTTCAGTGATAAAAAAATCAAAATTAATGTTGGAAATTATTCAATTTGTAAAGTTAGATTAATTCTTGAAGATTCTAAAAAAACTTTAGATTTGCAAGGTTTTTCACAAAATTCATCAGAATTTAACGTTTATTTTGCTGATTTATGTGATGGAAATTCTAAATTAAATATTGAATCAAATTTAATTGGTTTAGGATCAAAAAGCGATATAAGATACTCAGTAATTAGTAGTGATTTAAATCTTAAAAAATATAATATTTTTATTAACCATTTAAGTAGTAAAACTAGATCAAATTTTGAAGGGTATGGCGTTGCTACAAAAACAAGCGAAATTGTTTCAAATTGTGTTTCTCATATACATGAAAAATGCATTAAAAGTGAAGCTCATCAAATATCAAAAATTATTCTTTTTGATGAAAAAAGTAAAGCTCATGCAGACCCAGTTTTAAAGATAGATTGCGATGATGTTGTTGCAAGTCATGGTGTAGCAATTGGTGCACTCAATAATGATCATATTTTCTATCTCAAATCTAGAGGTTTAACAAATGATGAAGCAAGAAGATTGATTGTTTTAGGTTATCTTTTACCTATAAAATCTTATTTTAGCGAAAATGATGCAGAAAAAATTGCTTTAAGAATTAATGGAGATTTTTAATGTTTGACGTTTTAAAAATTAGAAAAGATTTTCCAATGTTAGATGGAACAAAGACAAATTTTAATGGAAAACCATTAATCTATTTTGATAATGCAGCTACGACTTTTAAACCATATTGTGTTATTGATGAGTGCAATAAATATTATTTAGAAGAAAATGCAAATTCACATAGAGGTGATTATGACCTTGCATTTAAAGTTGATAAAAATGTTGATAATGTTCGTGAAAAAGTCGCTAATTTTATCAGAGCAAAAAAACAAGAAGTTGTCTTTACAAGTGGATGTTCAATGGCAATGAATCTAATTGCTTATGGATATGGATTTAAATATTTAAAAGCAGGAGATGAAATTATTTTAACTGAAGCTGAACACGCTAGTAATGTTTTACCATGGTTTAAAATTTCAGAATTAACAGGAGCTATTATTAAATATATTGAACTTGACGAAGACGGAAGAGCAACTCCTGAAAATTTGAGAAAAGCAATTACTAAAAATACAAAAGTTGTTAGTATTGCTCAAATTACAAATGTCTTAGGTTATAAAATTGATATAAAAGAAATGAGTAAAATTGCTCATGAATTTGGTGCTATTTTAATTTGTGATGCAGCTCAATCCTGTCCTCACATGAAAATAGATGTTAAAGATTTAGATTGTGATTTCTTAACAATGAGTGCACATAAAATGTGTGGTCCAACTGGTATAGGAATCATGTATGGCAAATTTAATTTGCTTGAAAAGATGGATCCATTTTTAACAGGTGGTGGTGATAATGCAAGATTTGATATGTGTGGTAATGTTGCATTCCTTGTTCCGCCAGCAAAATTTGAAGCAGGTACGATGAATCTTAGTGCTATTTATGGGTTTGGTGCAGCTGTTGATTACTTAACGAATTTAGGAATGGATAACATTGAAAAATATGAAATGGAATTAAGAAATTATGCCATTTCAAAACTAAAAACCATGCAAAACGTCATTATTTATAATGAAAATGCAGATTCTGGTATTATAACTTTTAATGTAAAAGATGTCTTTGCTCAAGATGAAGCGAGCTATCTTAATAGCAAAGGTATATGCGTTAGAAGTGGAGAACATTGCGCAAAACTTTTAAAAGATCGTTTAAAGACAATGGCTACAGTAAGAGCAAGTTTCTATTTTTATAACACTTTTGAAGAGGTCGATGCTTTTATTGAAGCACTTAAAAATGGAGGTAATTTTTTAGATGCATATTTCGATTGATACTAATATGATGCGTGAAATTATCATGGATCATTATTCAAGTCCTTTACATAAATTAACTCCAAAAAACGAAGATGAATATAAAACAATTGTCATGGATAGTGACAGTTGCATTGATAACATTAAAATCTTTATTAAAGAAGAAAATGGAATTATTAAAGAAGCTTGTTTTGATGGTGTTGCATGTGCTATTTCAACAGCAAGCACAGATATTTTATGTGATTTAATTACTGGAAAAACTATTGATCAAGCTAATTACATCATTGAACAATATGAGAACATGATTTATGAAAAAGAATATGATGAATCTGTTCTTGAAGAACTTGTTGCTTTTATGAACACGCATAAACAAGCATCAAGAATTAAATGTGCAACAATCGGATTTACAGGTGTAAGTTCAATTATTAATGGTAAAAAATAATGAGCAAAGAAGAATTTAAAAAAGATAGAGAATATCAATACGATTTTAAAGATGATGTAAAAAGCATCTTTTCTACTGGTACAGGTCTTTCTGAAGATGTTATTCGTGCAATTTCAAAAGAAAAAAATGAACCAGAATGGATGCTTGAATTTAGATTAGATGCATATCGTAAATTTATTAAGATGCCTAATCCATCTTTTGGTCCTGATGTTTCAAATTTAGATTTTGATAGTTACACATATTACACAAGATATGTTAAAGGTGACAAAACTGATTGGGACGAAGTTCCAGAAACTATTAAAAATACTTTTAACAAATTAGGTATTCCAGAACAAGAACAAAAATATTTAAGTGGCGCTGCTACTCAATATGAATCTGAAATGGTTTACCACAATATGCTTAAGGAGGTTGAAGAAAAAGGCGTTATTTTCTTATCAACCGATATGGCTCTTCAAAAATTCCCTGAATTATTTAAGAAATTTTTTGGAACAGTTGTTCCAGTTGCTGATAATAAATTTAGTGCATTAAATGGTGCTGTTTGGAGTGGCGGTAGTTTCATTTACGTTCCTAAAGGTGTTCATTTAGATAAGCCATTACAATCTTATTTTAGAATTAACAATGAAAAAACAGGTCAATTTGAAAGAACTTTAATTATTTGTGATGAAGGAAGCGATGTACATTATGTTGAAGGATGTACAGCACCGATTTATAGTAAAGAAAGTTTACATGCTGCAGTTGTTGAAATTATTATCATGAAAAATGCAAAATGTAGATATTCAACAGTTCAAAATTGGTCGAATAATATCGTAAATTTAGTCACTAAACGTGCTGTATGTTATGAAAACGCAATCATGGAGTGGATTGATGGAAATATAGGTTCACAAATTAATATGAAATATCCTGGATGTATTTTAAAAGAATCAGGAGCAAAAGGAATTTGTATTTCAATTGCAGTAGCTGGAAAAGGTCAATATCAAGATGCTGGTGCAAGAATGATTCATGAAGCCCCTAACACAACAAGTTCAGTTATTTCAAAATCCATCGTTAAAAATGGCGGTATTTGTAACTATAGAGGAACTGTTAGAATCAAAGAAGAAGCCACCAATTCAAGAACCCATATCGAATGTGACACTTTAATTCTTGATGATATTTCTAAATCAGATACTATTCCAAAGAATGAATGTAAAAACAATTCAAGTTTCTTCGAACATGAAGCAACAGTTAGTAAAATTGATGAAGATCAATTATTCTATCTGATGAGCAGAGGAATTAAAGAACAAGACGCAATTCAAATGATTATTATGGGCTTTATTGAACCTTTCTCAAGAGAATTGCCAATGGAATATGCGGTTGAATTAAATCAACTAATTAAAATGGATATGGAAGGTAGCGTTGGTTAGACGCTATTTTTCTTGAAAAATTAGATATTAAACTTAATTAATAAAAAATATATAATATTTTTCATGAATTTAGATTATGACGTTATAGTTGTCGGCGGAGGACACGCCGGATGTGAAGCAGCACTTGCATGTGCTCATAGAGGAGATAAGACTTTGCTTATCACTCTTAATTTAAGCATGGCTGCTAACATGCCTTGTAATCCATCAATTGGTGGTAGTGCAAAAGGTATCGTTGTACGAGAAGTTGATTGTCTTGGTGGAGCAATGGGAAAAGTTGCGGATCAAGAATATCTTCAAATGAAAATGTTAAATACAAAAAAAGGTCCTGGAGTACAATGTTTACGTGCTCAAGCTGATAAAAAAAGATATCCTGCAAATATGCAAAAATTACTTAAAAATACTAATAATCTAAATATTGTAGAAGATGAAGTTAAAGAAGTTTTGCATGACGAAAGCAAGATATTAGGTGTTGCAACAAAAACTCAAAAATTCTATTCAAAAGCTGTTATTTTAACTACAGGGACATACATGAATAGTGAAATTTTAAGAGGACATCATAAATTTGTTGGTGGACCTGATGGCGAGAATGCTTCTGTTGGTTTAAGTGATTCTTTAAGAGAAATGGGTATTAAACTATTTCGTCTTAAAACAGGAACACCTCAAAGAATCGCTAAAGAAAGCATCGATTTTTCAAAAGCTTTAATACAATATGGAAACGTTGAAGATCAAGCTTTTAGTTATGAAACACATTCTTTTAAAAAGATAGAAGATCAAATTCCATGCTGGTTAATTTATACAACTCCTGAAACACACAGAATCATTAATGAGCATTTACTTGAAAGTGCAATGTATGGGGGAATTGTTAAAGGTGTTGGTCCAAGATATTGCCCTTCAATAGAAGATAAAATTGTAAGATTTTCAGATAAACCAAGACATCAGTTATTTTTAGAACCAGAGAGTTTCGACACAAATAGTGTATATTTGCAGGGTTTTTCAACTAGTATGCCTGAAAATGTACAAGATTTAATGGTTCATTCTTTACCAGGATTAGAAAACGCTAAGATATTAAAATATGCTTATGCAATTGAATATGATGCAGTAGAAACTGAAGAGTATTCATCAAATTTAATGATTAAAAAATGGCCAGGATTATTTATTGGAGGCCAAATTTGTGGTACTAGTGGCTATGAAGAAGCTGCTGGCTTAGGTATTATGGCAGGCATTAATGCTTCACTTTTTATTAGAGGTGAAGAGCCATTTATATTAAAAAGAGACGAAGCATATATTGGTGTTATGATTGACGATTTAATAACAAAAGGCACTAAGGAACCTTATAGGTTATTATCATCAAGAGCTGAATATAGATTACTTTTAAGAAGCGATAATGCTGATATGCGATTAACAGATTATGGCTATAAATATGGTTTAATCTCTCAAAAAAGATACGACAAATTTAATAAAAAAAGAAATACTATAAACGAAATTTATAAAATTTTAGATACCAAACACTTTGGTGAAACTAGTCCTATTAATGAATATTTAAAATCTTTAGGATATGAAAAATTAACTAATGGTGTTAAAGCTAAAGATATCTTAAAAAGAAATGGTGTTTCGTATAAATTACTTAAAAATTATTTAGATATCGATCCTAATTTAGAACTCGATACTTTAGGAGAATTCGAACTAGAAGTAGCTATTAAATATGAAGGCTATATTGATAGCGAAAGAAAAGACGCTGAAAAATTTAGAAAACTTGAAAACATTAAATTAAGACAAGATATTGATTATTTAAGTATGGATGGCTTAAGAATTGAAGCTAGGCAGAAATTAGATAAAGTTAAACCATCAACAATTGGACAAGCAGGAAGAATTAGTGGTGTTAACCCAGCTGATATTTCGATTCTTGTTATGAATTTAAGAAAATTAAAAGAAATATGAAATTAACCGATTTAAAAGAAATTGAATTTTTGAATCTAGGTGATGATCAAATTGAAAAATTAAATAAATACATGGAATTTACTTTAGAAGAAAATTCCAAATTTAACTTGACTAGAAATGATAATATTGATGATTTCATTATCAAAAACATTTTGGACTCCTTACTTATAGTTAAAGATATAGATTTATCAGGTAGTTTAGTTCTAGACTTAGGAAGTGGGGCAGGGCTACCAGGGATACCACTAGCAATCTACTATAAAACTACTAATTTTGTACTACTTGAGCCAACAACAAAAAGATCTAATTTTTTGCAAAAGGCAAAAGAACTTTTAAACTTGGAAAATATAACTGTTATAAATGAAAGAGCTGAAGATTATATAAGCAAGGAAGGCAATCGAGAAAAATTTGATTTTGTTGTTTCAAGAGCTGTATCTAAATTAAATATTTTACTTGAATTATCTGTTCCTTATTTAAAAGTAAACGGTAAATTAATCGCATATAAAGGCTTGAATTATCAAAACGAAATAGACGAGGCAAAAAAAGCTTTGAATTTGCTTAATTCGATAGTTGAATCTGCACAAGAATCTAATTTGCCTTTTACAAACGAAAATAGATTTAATTTAATAATTAAAAAAGAAGAAAAAACTACTAATAAATACCCAAGAAGTTACAAAGAAATCTCTAAAAAACCACTTTAGAGTAAAATGTTTTATATTTTGTATTTTTCGTAATATAATTAAATTACTTCAGGGATAGGTGAAATTCCTTATTGGCGGTAAAACCCCGCGAGAGAAATCAAGAATAGGTGAAATTCCTATGGCAACAGTAAAGTCTGGATGGAAGAAGTAATTTTCTTTTTTTGGACCTGAAGTTATGGAGGTCCTTTTATTTATGGAAAATGAAGAGGTTATCGAAAGCGAAGTTAAAGAAAGTTTGCAAAAGAAAGCTCGAAAGCATCGTTTAACATCAAAACAAGTAATAAATTATATTACTCAAACTGCAATATTTGGTGGCTTAGCTGCAATTTTATATTGTGTTCCTATATTTCAATTTAATTTATTATTTGTTGCGCCAGGGTTTATGAAAATTCATCTTGATGATATTCCTATTTTATTATCAAGTTTAGCAAGTGGTCCTTTAATTGGTATTTTCGAATTAATTTTAAAAACTTTAATTAAATTACCGATGACATCTACACTTTGTGTTGGTGAATTAGGTGATCTTATGTATTCAGTGGCTCTTATTTTACCTGCATCATTAATTTATAAGTATAACAGGACATTAAAAGGAGCAATTATTGGTATAGGAACTGGATTGTTGTCGACACTTTTCTTTTCTACGGTTGTTAATTTATATACAATTTTCCCATTCTATAAAGCTTTCTTTGGGTTTGAAGATGGATATATTGCTAGTAGTTTTGATACAATTTTCCATTGGGGAATTACAGAAGATACCGATATTAGAATAGCTATATTATTACTACCATTTAATTTAATAAAAAATGCGATTGTTATCGTCGTTACGTTTATCGCATATAAGCCATTAAGATTCTTACTTGAAAGAGTTTATAAGTAAAATAAAAGAGGCGAATTCGCCTCTTTTATTTTTTGAAATAATTATTCAGCTTCGATTGCTCCGACTGGGCAATTTGCCATTGCTTCATCACCTGAAGCGTCATCGATTTCAGCAATAACTCTTGCTTTGCCTTCATCGTCGAATTCGAATGTATCTGGATATGTTCCGACACAAAGTCCGCAACCGATGCAAGCATCTGAATTAACTCTTAATTTCATTGTTTGGCCTCCGTTATAACGTATCTTAATAATAAATTCATTTTATCAGTTAATCAAGACTAACCGTTTTGATAAAAATATAGTTTTATTAAAATATTTTTTCGTTATTTTGATGACTGTTTTTGAAAACTTTTAGTTAAAAATATTCAAATATACTTTAAAACAATAGTTTTCAATTTGAGAGAATCATTTTTATTTAAATTAAAATTTAAATGTTATACAATATTTCACGGAAAATTCTTAAAGGAGGAATTTATTTTATGGCAATTAAAGTTGCAATCAATGGATTCGGAAGAATCGGACGTCTTGCATTTAGACAAATGTTTAACGCAGAAGGTTATGAAATCGTTGCTATTAACGATTTAACAAGCCCAAAGATGTTAGCAAATTTATTAAAATATGATACAGCACAAGGTGGTTATGCTGGTTATATCGGAGAAGCAAAACATACTGTTAGTTCAAAAGAACCAGTTTTAGCAGAAGATAAGAAAACTGTTTTAGAACCAGGATCAATCACAGTTGATGGTAAAGAAATTACAATCTATGCTATTCCAGATGCAAATAACCTTCCATGGGGCGAATTAGGTGTTGATGTTGTCTTAGAATGTACAGGTTTCTATGTTAAAAAAGACAAAGCAATGGCTCACATCAATGCAGGTGCTAAGAAAGTTGTTATTTCAGCTCCAGCAGGAAATGATTTAAAGACAATTGTTTACAGTGTTAACGAAAAAACATTAACAAAAGAAGATCAAATTATTTCAGCAGCTTCATGTACAACAAACTGCTTAGCTCCAATGGCTAACGCATTAAATAAAGCATTCCCAATTCAAAGTGGTATTATGACAACTGTTCACGCTTATACAGGTGATCAAATGATTCTTGATGGACCACATAGAAAAGGTGATTTAAGAAGAGC
>AUXO013226996.1_pt1 | contig 14549 bp, 13 predicted proteins | sample 768731 | NCBI WGS metagenome assembly AUXO01 (sample SAMN02715735, study PRJNA202380) | gut metagenome | biome: sheep rumen | host: Ovis aries | place: New Zealand: Palmerston North | reverse complement strand
GAGGAGGAACATGGCCTGCATACGTCCTATTTCCTTTGTATCGGTTGTGGAGACATAGGCGATGCGGGGGTTGTCGGGGATAATACGGTCATGGCACACGACCTTGACATCGGGATTCTGTTCCAGCAGTCCGGAGGCGTTGATTTTCTGATAGTCGATGGCGGTCAGCACGATGAATTTGGCGCCGCCATTGATGGCTGTCCTCAACTGCTCGACCTGTTGGTCTGCGCCTTCAGGTGTCTCAGGAGCTTCGTAAAATTCGGTTGCGAAATTATAGGAGCCCAAGACATCCTCAAGGTTGGCTTTATCGATAGCCCAACGGTCTATGCTAGCATCGTCGGGAAGCAATACCGCCACTTTCTTGGGATTGTCACTCTTGTTGTCGTCGCTGTCGCTGCACGATGTCAGCCCTAACATGGTTGCTCCACTCACGATGATGGCGGTGAGCAGCCCTAAAATTTTGGTTTTCATAATAACTAAATGGTTAATTGGTTGATTGGTTTGAGGTTTGTTTTTGTGGTAAAACTACGGCAATTATTTGATTCCCGCACAACAACACCTGTTAATATTTGTTAATTAACATTTAACGGGAAGGAGGAGGAGAAGGCTTCTGGCCTTGGTTTCTGGGACACCTTCTACCCTATTCCTAATGTCATAGCGAAAATGATGACGCAGATGTAGTTGAAGAAGACGACGGTCATGAAGGTGTCCATGTCGTCTTTCAGATAGCCGGACGAGGTGAATTGGTCGGAGATGAATCGTGTCTTGCCTACACGTGGGTGAACATAACGCTCCATCAGCCAATAGAAGCAGAAGCCGAGGATGGCACCAACGGTGAAGCCCACACAGACATCACCAAGATAGTGCACACCGAGATAGAGACGGGTGAAGGTGGTGGAGAGGGACCAAAAGATAAGGGTCAGCGTCACCTTGGTGCTGCGGAAGAGCCAGGAGAGGAACATGGCCATGCACATCGTATTGCAGGCATGACCAGAGAAGAAGCCAAAGCGTCCTCCCCGATAGTTGCGCACCACATCAACAAAGTACATCAGCTGCGGGTCTTGCGTGGGGCGCCAACGGGCCACCATGGGCTTGACCATACCGGAGCATATGCGGTCGGCCACAACGATAAGCAGTATCATGGTGACATATACCATCAGGGCTTCTTTCCAAGTATTGTTTTTGAAGATGATGGCAAGTAGCACGATGATAACGAGGGTCCACGAAAAGGTGTCTGTGACGGTGTACATCACATTATCCCAGAAGAGGCTATCGCTGCCGTTGATGGCTAACGTCAATTGATGATCCAATTCGTTGAGTGAGGACATTCAGGTAATTGATAATTGGTAATTGGTAATTGATAATTAGCTTCGCTGAGGTTTGGGCGCGACCTTTTCCAATTGACAATTGACAGTTTGCTTGACTCTGCGCTCGCTGCTACAAACGTTGAGAATTGATAATTGAGAGTTGAAAAATTCTTTGGCCCTTAAATAACTTCCAGCGCACTCACGGGCACCCACCCCTGTTTGCCTTCCTCAAACTGGACTTCCATCCAGTCACGCATGGTGGCATCAAGGATTTCCACTTTGGAGCCTTCGTGTATGAGGAAGAGGTCGGTGCTGGTCTGGCTGGGCGAGCTCTTCACAGCAACGGAAGGTGCCATGATGATGGCTGTGGAACGGTGTATCTGGTCGGTATGCTGGGAGAGGGCTGAGAGATTGGCCAAAAGGGTAAGCACCAGCATGGCCACAGCTCCATAAAATCCACACTTACGCAGGGTGAGAGGAGTCAAGAACATGTACATAAGCAGCCCTGCCAGCATGAGGACAAAGGCTGCGATGCCAAGGGTCATCCACCCATCAATGCTCATACAGCGGGTCAGGTCGCGCCACCAGGTGACGAAAAACATCTCGGAGGGAGGTACGACCTTGTCGATGGTCTTGCCACGTGCCAAAGCCAGATTGGCACGGATGTCGGCATCTCCAGGGTCAAGGAGGGAGGCACGCTCATAGTAGAGCACAGCCTGTGGTATCTCGTCCAGCTTGTAGTAGCAGTTGCCTAAGTTGTAGTAGATTTCTGCCGCCTCGCCTTGATGCTTCAAGATGGCTTGATAGCATTCTGCCGCCTCACGGTAATGCTCTTTCCCATACAAGTTGTCGGCTTCTGCCTTGGTGGCGGCAAGCGCCATGCTGCAGGATAGCTGCATAAGGATGCATGACAATATCAGTATCTTCTTCATAGACTGTCCTCCATTTTGCTGATAGCACCAATGGCGCTGTTATACACATTCTCCATGTTTTGGTTCTCATCGCCTGGGGCATAACGGGCAAATTCGCAATCGTTGAGCACCTGCAAGAATTGCAACACTTGCTCTTCGGGCACGTTACGCGATGCAAGGGCCTGTGCGATGTTCTCTTTGTTGAGGGACTCTTGAGACATATTGAATTTGTCGCCCACATACCCCCACAGGGCGCGCAGCACCTCGTCGTAGAACAGAGCTGCATCATGCTTCTGCAAGAGTTTCTGCGCCACCTTCATGCGTTTGAGCGCCACCTTGTTGGCTTTTCTGCCACGCGAAAGCGCTACATTGGCGTTGGATTTCATACGCTTGCGACCTAAGAACAACAGCAGGAGGAACAAGCAGAATGGAATGATGTAGGCGGCCCAGTACTGCCAAGTGCCAAAGATTGTGTGTCCAGGCTGATGCAGCTCCACATCCCCTTTCTTGATGTAACGGATGTCCTGGTTCAGCTGCTGCACATCTTGCTGTTGCCCGCTGTAGTTGGAGACGTTCTGTCCTGAGCCTCCTTTCCCCTTGTGCACCTTCAGCGTGTAGGCCTCGGTGGTCAGAGTTTTGTAGGAACGGGATTCTGTGTCGAAGTACACGAACTTGGCAGCAGGTATCTCGTAGGTGCCTGCATGACGGGGAACGAACAGATACTCAAACTCTTTGGTGCCAGACAGACCGGTGCGGGTCAGCTGGAACTTGTCGTTCACCTTGGCGTCATAGGTCTCAAAGTCCTTGGGGAAGGCAATCTCGGGGGTGCTAATCAGCTTCATGTTTCCGCTGCCCTTCACGGCAAGCTTCAGGGTGACTGCCTCGTTGGCATCTACCTCGTGGGTGCTGATGCTGGAGGACACCGAGAATTTACCCACAGCTCCTGAGAATCCTTCGGGCTTCTTGGGAAGCGGAGAGACGTGGATGGTGAGGGATGGCGTAGTGATGCGGCGCCTCACCTCCGTAAATCCGCTCTGGCCATTGAAAAAAGCTTCTATGGGGTCGAGGTTGCGGTTGCGGGTCACGACCACTCCTTCGTAATTAATGGCTGGTATAGTCAGGTTGCCTGACTTCTGGGGGAAGAGCAGGTACTGACTCCACACGACGGTACGGTAGTTGCGCCCTTTGTATTGCTCCAGTTCAAACTCTTTCGTGCGGGGCAGCGGAATCTCCTGAATCTGGAATCCGTCGAGTGTAGGCAATTTCCCGTCCAGCTGGCGCAGGTCCAGCAAGGTGTATATCTTGTAGGTCAGGAGGATGGCTTCCTGCTCATGTACTGAGGTGCGAGAGGCGGTTGCTGTCATGAAGAGTTCGTTGGCAGAAATGCCTTGTCCTGCAGACTGGCTCGATGAGGAGGACATCCCTGAATAGCCTCCGCCCTGAGGGCCACCACCCCGTTGAGACGAAGCATTGGAACCTTCAGGCAACACCTTTACTTGCACAGGGCGCGACTTCACGGTCTTGCCATCTACCTGCACACTGGCACTCCCGATAGTGTAGGTGCCGGGATGGGCACAGAACACGACAAAGGAATAAATGATGCTGCTGCTTTGCGAGGTGCGGCCATTAATCATCTGGAAACTGCTCTGCGATGAGGTAGCAGGACCATAGATTACTTCAAAGCCCTTGAAGTCTGGAGCCGTGAAGTTGGACACGTTCTGGGTGTTGACGGTAAACTGCACTCTGAACTTGCCGCCTGCCACCACCGAGGAGGGTGCTGACACCCGAAGCGACACATCTTCAGCATAGGTGCTGACGGTGAGCGCAATGAGGATTAAAATATGTATAAGTCGTTTCATTGACACCGAAAAATTTAAATCATTAACAACGAATCATCAATCCGATGCTCTACCCTACCAGTCTTTCTCCAAGTTGCGACGCTGGAAGTTCTGCTTCTTATTGACCTTGCGCTGCACGCCTCGCTCATCCTGCTGGGCAGAATTGAGCAACTGCTCTGCTGTTTGGTCACTCATCTCATCTTTCTTGGGCTCAGGCTTTTGCTGTTCCTTCTTCTGCTCTTCGTCTTTCTTCTGCTGGTCCTGCTGCTGTTGTTGCTGTTGCTGCTGCTTCTGCTTGTCCTGCTGTTGTTGCTGCTGGTTATTTCCACCATTCTTCTGCTGGTCCTGGCTCTTCTTCAGCTGGTGCTGCGCCATGGCCAGGTTGTAGCGCGTCTCGTTGTCGGCAGGATTGCAGCGCAGAGAGCTCTTGTAGAAGTTGACTGCATTCTGGAAGGCTCCTACGGCATTGCCATCTTGCTGACGCATGGCTCCCATGCCCTGAGCATACCAGATATTGCCCATGTTGTGGAAGTTGCGCGCTTTGCGAAGCGGATCGCTGGTGCCTATGGAGTCAGCACGCTTGTAGTTCTCGAAAGCTGTAGAATCTTTCTGCTGCATCACATAGGCATTGCCCAGATTGTAGTATGCCTCGAAGGAAGGTTCTTTGGCTATGGATTTCAAGTAGCAGGTCTCAGCCTTGTCGTACTGCCCTGCACGGTAGGCACGATTACCGAGACGCACAAAGTCACGGGCACTTTGCGCCATAACAGGCGACATCATCATGCCCCATAACAGACAAACAATCAATCTCCTCATTTATCTAAATAGTCTGAATTTCTTTAACACATGATTCTCTCTCTCCATCATGCAGCACTCCATCAGCAACACGATGAACAAAAGCAGGGCTACTGCCACAAACTGCTCGTCGTAGGCTGAATACATGGATTGTGATATATCTTCTTTCTGCATCTTCTCTATCTCTTTCTCCAAAATGGCCTGCGCCATATCCGTCTGGTCAACGTGCACATAAAGGCCTCCTCCAGCCTGAGCGATGCTCTTGCCTATCTGCTCGTTCAGCTTGGTGGTGACAACATGGCCTGAGAGGTCTTTCTTGAATGTGCCGTCAGGCATAGGAATAGGTCCACCTTGCTGGGTGCCTACGGACAAGACAAATATCTGTATGCCTTCTTTGCGCGCTTGCTTCGCAGCCTCAATAGCCCCATCTTCATTGTCCTCTGCATCGGTGATGAGAATGAGGGCACGTCCCACATTAGTCTTTTTGGAAAATCCTGCTGTAGCGCGTGTGATGGCATCTGCCACATTGGTGCCCTGAATAGAAATAGTGGCAGGGGTCAACTGGTCAAGAAACATCTTGGCTGACACGTAGTCGCTGGTCATGGGCAATAATGTGATGGCATTGCCGGCAAAGGCTACAAGCCCGACCTTATCCTCGTCGAACTGCTCTACCAATCGGCTCACAATCATCTTGGACTTATCCAAACGACTGGGGCTCACATCCCTGCACAACATAGAATTGGACACATCCACAGCAATGGCAACCTCGATGCCAGAACGCTTTACTTCTTCATTGCGGGAGCCATACTGAGGACGAGCCAAGACAACCACTAAAAGCCCTAAGGCTATCATCATCAGCATGAACTTGGTGTGACGACGCTTCATAGACACATCGGGCATAAGCTCACGCATCAGCACTGGGTCGCCAAATTTCTTCACTTGCTGCCTCATCTTATAGACCATCAGCATATAGATAGCTGTCAGCACAGGAATGAGCAGCAGGAGATATAAATATATGGGATTTGCGAATCTAAACACTTTTACAATCTATTTGACTATTTACAACTTTATGGCAATCTCTTCAGCACGACGGTTCTCAACAGAATCTCCAGCAGCAACACCACTATGGCTGCCCATGCAAAAGGCATGAACATCTCGCTGCGGCGACTATATTGCTTCACACTGAACTTGGTGCGCTCCATCTTGTCGATGTCCTGATAGATGGCATCCAGCTCGTCGTTCTTCTGGGCACGGAAATAGCGGCCTCCTGTCTCTTTCGATATTTTCGACATCGCTTGCTCGTCTATCTCCACAGGCAACATGACAGTTCCACCAGAGGGCATGGGATAAGGCGCCATGCCGTTGCGGCCTATACCTATCGTATAGATGCGGATACCATACTTCTTGGCTATCTCAGCAGCAGTCTGCGGAGAAATGTTTCCGGCATTGTTCACGCCATCTGTCAGAAGGATAATCACTTTCGACTTTGCCTGACTCTCTTTAAGGCGGAGGATTGCATTCATAATACCATCACCAATGGCTGTGCCGTCATCGATGATGCCGCGTGCTGCCATGTTGCAATCAGCGCTATTATAGAGATTCACCAGCACGACGTGGTCTGTGGTCAGCGGGCATTGCGTATAGGCTTCTCCTGCAAACATCACCAGACCCATATTGTCGTTGGGGCGACGCTCGATGAAACGCTGCGCAATCTCCTTCAGCGCTTCCACACGGTTGGGCTTAAAATCTTGCGCCAACATAGAAGTGGACACGTCAACAGCCAGCATGATGTCTATGCCCTCCGTATCTGTATTGCTCCACGAGTGCTTGCTCTGTGGGCGCGCCAAAATACAAACCACCAGACCCATCAGCACGACACGCAGCAAGAAAGGCAAATGCATCAGATACAGACGGAAGGTCTTTGGGGCTTTAGCATATTTCGTCGTGTCTGGAACCTTCAGCGATGGCAAACTCTGCCTGTAGCGCAGCACATACCACACCACATACAGCAACACAGCCAACAACAAAAGGAAAAACAACGGATTCTTAAATTCCATCAGCACTATTTCTTTTTGACATTATACATTCACATTTGCACGACTTAAAGTGTCAGCATGTAGATACGATAACCTATGTAGGCCAGTACACCCAGCAGCACCAGACTTGCCAAGACAATGCTGCCTACAAGCACCCGTTTAGCTATCTTCGAACTCTTCTCCTCCACTACAATCACTTCAGGCTGCTGTGCAGGTTCTGGCTCTTCCAGCTTCGTCTGATTGATGTACTCAATGGCATTCACCAAGTTACGGTCATTCTCGTTAATCAGGGTACTGTACTTCGCAAACTTCACCAAGTCTGCCGTCTGGAAGAGTTCACGCAATTCAGCTATAGCCTCTTCATCGTTCACCTCCTGCAGCTTTTGAATGATTTCATAGGAGGTCATCTCCATGGCATTGAAGCCATAACGTTCCTTGATGTAGTTACGCAGCGTATCTGTCAACTGTGTGTAATACTCTTTTGAATCCTCGCTCTGCCACATCTTCTCCTCCTTGATTTGCTCGATCTTCTGCATGGCCACTTTATGAGGAGCCATACGTTTCTTGTTGCGTATGCGGCGAATGATAGGCTTGTTGGTCTTGAGACGGTAAATGACATAGGCCAAGAGTCCGGCTATCAGCAAGGCTGCCACAGCAGACCAAATGACCTGACGCCATTCAGCCCAATCGAATGGAGGGGCCAACTCTTCCTTGATGCCAAAGATGCTGTCTGCATGAAGCGTGTCGATTTCAAATGTCAGCACCTTCAAAGCGACTCGCTTCGAATGATATTCTTTCCCATCCACTTTCACATCAAAAGCAGGAATCAAATAAAGCGCTGAATCGAATGAGGTGAAGTAATAACGGCGTGACAGCACCATGCGCTTGCCATCATTCAAATAACTGGTGTCTGCCTTTTCTGCCTTGACAAATTCAAGACCTGGCACCACCTGCTGCAATGAGTCCCATTCGGGCAACTCCACCTGCTTCTTGGCATCAGCGCTCACTTCCAAAGTCAAGCCAATTCGCTGACCTATGAAGATGCCTGCTGAGTCCAACTTAGCTTCAACCGTCACTTGAGCGTTTGATTTTACAAAACACATCAAACAACAGATTATCAACAATATATTATTCCTAATTATACGCATCGTAATTTAAATCTCAACTCATTCCTTAATCTCACGAACTCCACCTATGCCCTCTTCTTAAAGAGGTTCATCAAGGCTTTCACATAGTCTTCATCGGTACGCACAGAAATGTTGTCGATATTGGATTTTGTGAAAGCAGTCTTCAACCATGCCTGATGGCTCACCCACCATTCATGGTGCACCCGTCGCACCGCACTAGACGATGTATCGACAAACACATCTTTGCCAGTCTCAGCATCCAGCATCTTGACGATACCCACGTCGGGCAATTCCACCATTCTGCGGTCATATATCTGAAGAGCCACGACATCATGACGACGGTTTGCCACCGTCAACTGGCTGGTATAATCCTTGGCATCAAAGAAGTCACTCAGCAGGAATACCGTGCAACGCTTCTTGATGGCATTCGTCATAAACTCCACGGCAAGCCCCACATCAGTTCGGTTGCTCTCAGGCTGGAAATTCAAAAGTTCACGAATAATGAACAAGATGTGCTTGCGACCTTTCTTGGGAGGAATAAACTTCTCAATCTTGTCGGAGAAGAAAATCACCCCAATCTTGTCGTTGTTCTGAATGGCAGAGAACGCTAATGTAGCGGCTATTTCTGTAAGCAGCTGCCGCTTGGTGCGTGTTTGGGTACCAAAATCCAACGAGCCAGACACATCCACGAGCAGCATCACAGTCAGCTCGCGTTCCTCTTCAAAGACCTTCACATAAGGCTTGCCAAAACGAGCTGTCACATTCCAATCAATATCGCGAACATCGTCACCATACTGGTATTCGCGCACCTCGCTGAATGCCATGCCTCTACCCTTGAATGCAGAGTGGTACTCGCCGGCAAAGATATTGTTTGACAAGCCCTTGGTCTTGATTTCAATCTTCCTGACCTTCTGTAAGAGTTCTTCCGTTTCCACGTTCAGTTATTTACTTTTCACCTTTTGCAAGGCACTTGCTATCTGATTGTTTTGCAATTCTCACATTCACCGCATGGCAAATGCACATTCTTATAGAGTTATCGCGAATCAGGGCACTTCAACCTTATTCAAAATCTTGCTGATAATCTCCTCACTCGTCACATTATTTGCCTCAGCCTCATAGGTGAGTCCGATACGGTGACGCAGCACGTCATGAGCCACAGCACGCACATCTTCAGGAATGACATAGCCACGGTGCTTGATGAAGGCGTATGAGCGTGAAGCCAAAGCAAGATTGATGCTGGCACGAGGCGAACCACCGAAGCTAATCAAGCCCTTCAAATCCTTCAGATTGTACTTCTCCGGATAGCGAGTAGCAAACACGATATCGGTGATGTACTGCTCGATTTTCTCATCGAGATACACCTCGCTCACCACCTTGCGAGCCTCCTCTATTTCCTTCGTGCCCATGATAGGACGGACATCAACTTTCTCCTTCGCTATATTCTGACGAATAATCTTCTTTTCTTCCTCAGGCTTTGGATAGTCAATCACCACCTTCAGCATGAAACGGTCCACCTGTGCCTCAGGCAGAGGATAAGTACCTTCTTGCTCGATGGGGTTCTGTGTGGCCAGCACCAAGAATGGCTTAGGCAACTCGTAGGTGTTCGTTGAGATGGTCACCTGACGTTCCTGCATGGCCTCAAGCAATGCACTCTGTACCTTAGCAGGAGCACGGTTAATCTCATCTGCCAGCACAAAATTAGCGAAGACAGGACCCTTTTTAGCCTTGAATTCGCCATCCTTCTGAGAGTAAATCATCGTACCGATCACGTCGGCAGGAAGAAGGTCGGGTGTGAACTGGATACGGCTGAACTGCGCATCAATCAAAGAAGCCAACGTCTTGATAGCCTTAGTCTTCGCCAAACCAGGCACACCTTCCAGCAAGACGTGTCCATCAGAAAGAAGGCCCAACATGAGGGACTCCACCAAATGCTTTTGACCGACGATAGCCTGGTCCATTCCTGCCATCAGATTCGTCACGAACGCACTTTGACGTTCAATTCGCTCATTCAATTCGCGAATATCAATTGATTCTGCCATAGTTTCTATGATTTATTATTCTTTATTTTGCAAATATACGCCTTTCTGCCCACTTCAACGTTTTAACAAATGTGAAAAAATCTTGTATCGTCCGCTTTTTAAGAGTAATTAAAAGTTTAGCTGCAGAAATCACGAAAAAGGGCTGTCTGCCGCATGGCAAACAACCCCTTACTGCACTCCTTCCACATAGTGGAAGATTTATGGCAACTTTACAACTGCGCCTACTGGCAAGTTGTCAGGATCATTAAATTTATTCACCCGAAGAATGGCACGAACAGAATCTTTGGTGCCATAATATTTCTGAGAGATACGAGTAAGCGACTCGCCACGCTGAAGCACATGGGTAGAAGGCCTCATGGGCTTTGCAGGCTTGGTTTCCTCCTTCCTGGCCTGCACGTCCTTCTTTGGAGCCACCTTTTGTTCGTTCTTCTTTGGAGAATCAACCTGGGGTGCTTCTGCTTTTGGAGCAACAGTTTTGGGCCCTTCCAGCTTCTCCGCCTTGACTGGCTTGGCCACATGTGGCACATCCATTTTCTTCACTTCCCGTTTCTCGACCCCAGGAACTGTTTCCACAGCCTCAATAGAGAGGAAGGTCTGATACAGGAAATAGCCAATGCCCACAAGCAGCACGAACACAGCAACCAGTCCCCACGCCAAGGTGTGGCTACGCTTGGATTCAGCAGGCTGCTCTTCCAATCGTGGTGTTTCATTGATGAAGCGGTTAAAGGCTTCTTGATGTTTATCTTCTTCTGCAGCAGACTCTTGTGGATGCTCGGACGGCATTGAAGCATCCGCTACAGTTTCCTCCTCCACAGAAGGCTCATCCGCCATTTCGACTTGTGCATCAACTGCAGCCCCACTCTGTGCCTCACTTGCTTCCGGTTCTTCTTTCGCATCCTCTACCCTTTCCGGCACGGCATTCGCTTCCAAACGGGCCAGGAGTTTTTCCAGGCGCACCTTCTCCGCATTGGCCTTACGCGCCTCCTCTACGGCCGCCTCCATTTTGGCCTTGGCCTCTTCATACTGCTGACGCACTTCATCCATACTCTCAGGCGTGGAGATCAGCATATCTATACCACTAAAGGCATCCTGCGGTTCCTCCACATTGACAGGCTCTGGCACTTGTATAAGGGTTTCCACTTCATCCTCCACAGAGGGCGTCTCTTCCACAACAGGAGTATCTTCCACAACAGGAGCCTCTTCCACAACAGGTGTATCTTCCACAACAGAAGTTCCTTCCACAACAGGAGCCTCTTCCACAACAGAAGTTCCTTCCACAACAGGAGCCTCTTCCACAACAGAAGTTCCTTCCGCAGCTGAAGACATTTCCTCAATGGACGCTTGTTCTTCTGATGCAACCGTATTCTGACTCAAGAACTCCACCACACCATCTTCGGGCGTGAAGGACACTTTCTTGTAACCAGGAATAACGATGCGTTCTCCGTTCGAGACATTCACGCTTTCACGGCTCTCGACTTCTACCAGTTTGAAAGTGCCAAAACCCTTCACTTTGACAGATTCCTCGCCCATATAGAACGCATCAACAACGGTATCAAAGAAAGCTTTGGTAAAGATGTCCGCCACCTTTTTTGACACACCTGCCTTCTGTGCCAAAGCATCAGACACATGCTGGAATGACAATTTCTCGTTCATAGGTTATTCCATGTTTAAGCGTTCCTTCAAAGCCGCACTCATCTTGTAGCCAAGCGTCTTCTTTGGAGGCACCACAATATAGGTTTTTGACGTAGGGTTATATATTTTCCGGCGAGCCTTCTCACGAGCATCAAACGAGCCAAAACCCTGAATGGTTACACTGTCGCCTTCCGCCACATCGCTCAGCACGATGCTTATCAGCGCAGCCGACAATTCCTTTACATCGGAAGTCTCAAAATTCGTCTTCCGAGAAAGCATCTCGATAAATTCCTTGTTCGTCATTTTATCACTTTTGCATATAGGTCAAAGTCATCCGAATCAGTCACTTGAGCAGTATAGAAGCATCCCCTTCTCAACGTGCCATCCGCTACGGGAATCAGCACTTCGGGGTCCACCTCTGGCGAATCGAACTCCGTTCGACCCACATAATAGTCGCCTTCCCTCCGGTCCACAATCACCTTCATCGTCTTTCCCACTTTCTGCGCCTGCACCTCGGCAGAGATGCCCTGCTGCAAGTCCATCAGCTCACTCAATCGGCGCTGTTTCACCTCGTCGGGCACTTCATCCTTGAATGCCTTCTGCGCGGGTGTACCTTCCTCTTCCGAATAGGCAAAAGCGCCCATCCTGTCGAATCGAGCCCAGCGCACAAATTCTTTCAGTTCCTCAAATTCCTCTTCCCCCTCACCAGGGAAACCCACCATCAATGTGGTGCGGAGTGCAATGCCTGGCACTTCCTTGCGGATGCGCTCTATCAGCTCGTACGTCTGCTCCTTGTCCACATGGCGCTGCATATTGGTCAGCACCTTCGTGCTTACATGCTGCAAGGCGATGTCAAGATACTTGCAGACATTCTTCCGCTCGCGAATCACCCTCAGCAATTCCCAAGGGAAATTCATCGGATAGGCATAATGGAGACGAATCCACTTCACGCCCCTCACATCGCTGATGCGTTCCACCAGCTCCGCTATTTTTTGCTCACCATAAATATCTAATCCATAGTAAGTAAGTTCCTGTGCAATCACCTGAAACTCTTTCACGCCCTCGCTGACCAAGTGCTCCACTTCAGCCACGATATCCTCCATCGGACGGCTCTGATGGCGGCCCGTGATGATGGGGATGGCACAATAAGCACAATGCCGGTCACATCCCTCCGAAATCTTCAAGTAGGCATAATGCTTGGGTGTTGTCAGGCGACGCTCATACTGGCGTTCCTTCATATACACCTTGCCCAAATCGTTCACCAGCTCTGTCCAGTTGAACTTGCCGTAGAACTTGTCCACCTGAGGAATCTCATGTCCCAGCTCCTTCATGAAGCGCTGCGAGAGACATCCCATCACATACACCTGCTTCACGCGCCCCTCTTCCTTCGCCTGACACAACTCGAGAATCATGTTGACACTCTCTTCCTGGGCATCAGCAATAAAGCCGCACGTGTTCACCACCACAATCTCACCCTGTGGGTTCTCGCTGTCATGCGTCACCCTGTAGCCATTCAGCTCCAGCTGACGAATCAGACGCTCCGAATCCACCAGATTCTTCGAGCACCCCAGCGTAATAATATCAATCGTATTCTTTTTCAATTGTTTTAAGCCTAATGTTCAACTCTCAACTTTCATCTAACAAAACCTTCCATTCCCCGCTCATCTTTCCTTTCAGGGGAGGTCAGAGGAAAGGCTTTAACTATCAACTTCCAAACAGGCTGTCCACAAACGCCTTGCGGTTAAAGGGCTGCAAGTCTTCCATGCCCTCGCCAAGGCCAATGTAGCGCACAGGAACCTTAAACTGGTCGCTGATGCCGATGACCACACCTCCCTTCGCTGTTCCATCCAGCTTCGTGATAGCCAAAGAAGTTACCTCCGTTGCCTTTGTGAACTGCTTCGTCTGCTCAAACGCGTTTTGTCCTGTAGAGCCATCCAGCACCAGCATCACATCATCAGCATCATATCCAGCAGCCTTCTTCACGGCATTCTTTATCTTCGTCAACTCGTTCATCAGGCCCACCTTGTTGTGCAGACGGCCTGCTGTGTCAATGAGCACCACATCGGCACCATTTGCTTTAGCCGAGCTGACAGCGTCGAATGCCACAGCCGCAGGGTCGCTGCCCATCTGCTGCTTGACCACAGGAACGCCAACCCGTTCGCCCCAGATGCAAATCTGCTCCACCGCAGCAGCGCGGAACGTGTCGGCAGCGCCAAGATATACATTCAGCCCAGCCTGCTTGAATTGGTAGGCCAGTTTGCCGATGGTCGTAGTCTTGCCCACTCCGTTCACACCCACCACCAGGATGATATAAGGCTTGTGCGCTCCCTCTGGTATCTGGAAGCCCTCTGTGTCCTCCGTATTGTTCTCTGTCAGCAGACCCGCAATCTCCTCACGCAATATATTGTTCAGTTCATCCGTGCTCACATATTTGTCACGCGCCACACGTTCCTCAATTCGACGGATGATTTCCAACGTCGTGTCCACGCCCACATCACTCGTAATCAGCACCTCCTCCAGATTGTCCAGCACATCATCGTCCACCTTCGACTTTCCAGCCACGGCGCGAGCAATCTTGCCAAACACACTCTCCTTTGTCTTGGCCAATCCGTTGTCCAACGTTTCCTTTTTCTGCTTTGAGAAAAAATCAAAAAATCCCATACTCAAAATGTTTTAATTGACAAAGATACGGAGTTTTCGTGAAAACACAAAAAAACCCCTCCAAAAATTGGAGAGGTCCTTATTTTTATGTCATTGAGCGCCTTGGAGGCGTTCGAAAGTCTGTCACATTACTTCTTCAGATAATCCTTCACCAGTTCAGCAGGAATCATCTTCTCGTCAAATGCGTAAGCACCAGTCTTAGG
>AUXO011454537.1_pt1 | contig 14551 bp, 11 predicted proteins | sample 768731 | NCBI WGS metagenome assembly AUXO01 (sample SAMN02715735, study PRJNA202380) | gut metagenome | biome: sheep rumen | host: Ovis aries | place: New Zealand: Palmerston North | reverse complement strand
TATCTCCTCCATAAGGAGTATAAGCCATACCATTAACAACTCCAATACTATCTACAGAATCAACTTCTTCATATTCATATTTACTTTTACCAAGCAATTCTTCTAGTAATTTTCCATCTACTACATATGACGCAATTGTTTCATCAGTAAGTAATTTTTTTACTATTTTTCTAAGTACACTTTGGATAATTCGTTGAAGTTCACGTACACCAGCTTCTTTTGTATAATTATTAATCATTTTAATAATAGCTTCTTCTGTAAATTGTACTTCTATTTCAGTTAAACCATGTTCATTTAGTTCTCTTGGAATTAAATAATCACGAGCTATATATATTTTTTCTATTTCTGTATAACTAGGAAGTTCTATTATTTCTAATCTATCTTGAAGTTCATAAGGTATTTGTTCAATATAATTAGCTGTAAGAACAAACATTACTTTACTTAAATCAAAATCTTCTTCTATATAATGATCTGAAAACTTATTATTCTGTTCTGGATCTAACACTTCAAGTAAACTACTAGCTGGATCTCCTTTTATATCTTTTCTTAATTTATCAATTTCATCAATAATAAATACAGGATTTGAACTACCTGCTTTTCTCATTCCTTGTATAATTCTTCCAGGAAGAGCCCCAACATAAGTTCTTCTATGACCAACTATTTCTGCTTCATCATTTATTCCACCAACACTAATTTTTGTTGACTTTCTTTTTAAAGCTGTCGCAATTGATAAAGCTAAGCTTGTTTTTCCAACTCCAGGAGGACCTACTAAACAAAGTATTGGGCTACGAAGATTATCTGTATTTTGTTTTACAGCTAAATATTCAAGTATACGTGTTTTAACTTTCTCAAGTCCAAAATGCGTAGAATTTAAACTAGCATCTACTTTCTTTAAATCACTTTCATCTTTAGTTAGTTTATTCCATGGAAGACTAATCATCCACTCTAAATAATCTCTAATAATACCAGCTTCTGGAGAAACACTAGGTGTAGATTGATATCTCTTTATTTCTCTTTTTATTCTACTCTTAACTTCTTTACTACAATTTAAAGTTGCATACTTTTTATTTATACGAGCTATTTCATTATCTTTATTATTAGTATCACCTAACTCTTGTTGAATCGCATTTAACTTTTCCCTTAAATAATACTCTTTTTGACTTTTATCAAGTTCTTTTGCTACTTTATCTTCTATCTTTTCTTCAAGCTCAATAAACTTAATATCTTCATTCATATCTTCTATAATCATCTTTACACGATTAGTAGAACTAAGTTCTTGAACATACTTCTTCTTTTTTTCAATACTAAATGGGAGGAATGATGCAACTATATCAGTTAAATCACTAAGTTCTGTTATTAAATGTAATTGTCCCATTATAGAATTAGAAACATAAGGTATTTTATTTATATATCTTTCTACTGATTTAATAAGTAAACTTTTATACGTTTCTACATCTTTAATAGTTTTTTCTTTTTCTAATTCTTCATAATTTGCAAAATAAAATGTATCATCATTAAAATATTCGGTAACGGATACTCTTTTTATACCAAATAAAGTAATTCTAGTTTTACCATTTGGTACATCTATTCTCATACGAACTTCTGCAAGTGTTGCTATACGAGGAAGTTCAGTAACATCAGGAAATGCATTTGATGTATTATAAGGATTAACAACTAATAATTGTTGTTCATTATTTTCCTCAAGAAGAGAAAATACCTCTTTATCATCAAAATTATCTGTTTCAAATCTTATCTCAGAATTTGGAAGCAAAATAATTTCATTAGATAGAAATACGGTTATTTTTTTATTTTCCATAAAGGTATCTCCTCCTTAATAAAACACTGTTTTCTATTATAATCAAAATTAAAAATAATTCAACGAAATTAGACAATTTTTAACACATTTTTTTCTGGAAAATTTTGAGCACAAAAAAGTTATTAATTTCTAAGATAACTATCTACTATAACTTTTTCCCCAAGTAATAGTGGAAAACTATTTTTATCTTTAATTAATAACTCTTTTTCTTCTTTAGTTAATTTTTTAATATAATACTCTAGTTTACAAGCAAGGCTTCTACTATTTGATGTAAAATAACATTCTAAACTAACTACATCATGATTATATGTATATTTAGCACACTTACTACTTTTAGTTTTATGTTCTAAAAATCTTCTTTCTATATCTGTAGTAATACCAGTATAAATTGAGTTATCACTACACCTTATCATATATGTATAATACATGTTAATTTAAATAGTTTTTGAAGTCTTCTTCACTCCAAATTGTAATACCAAGTTCTACTGCTTTATCATATTTACTTCCAGGATCACTACCAGCAAGTACTACATCTGTTTTTTTAGATACAGAACCACTAGTTTTACCACCACGAGACTCTATTATTTCTTTTGCTTCTTCTCTTTTATATTCTGACATAGTACCTGTAAGAACAAAAGTTTTTCCAGCAAAATTATCATCTAAAACTACTTTTTGACCTAAATATTCCATATTTAATCCAAATGACTTTAATGTATTAATTAATTCTATATTATTAGTATCACTAAAGAAATCTACTATACTTTTGGCAATAACATTTCCTATATCATTTATATTACATAATTCTTCAAATGAAGCATTAATTAAGTTATCAATATTATGATAATTAGCTGCAAGTACTTTTGCTGTCTTACTACCTACATTAGGTATTCCAAAACCAAAAATAAGTTTTTCAAGTGAATTCTTTTTACTATTTTCTATTGATTCTATTAATTTAGTAATAGATTTTTCTCCATATCCTTCAAGTCTTTGTAAATCTTCTCTATGGCTTTGAAGTAAATATATATCTGGAATATTTTTTATAAAGCCAAAGTTAAAGAAGTCTTCCATTATTTTATCTCCAAGCCCATCTATATTCATCGCATCTCTAGAAGCAAAGTGAATAAGTGACTCTATCTTGCGTGTAGGGCATGACTCATTTAGACAAAAATAGTCTACTTGTCCTTCTTTTTTTTGTAAAACACTACCACAAATAGGACAATTAGTTATCATAGTAAATTCTTTTTCAGAACCATTTCTTCTTTCTTTTTTTACTTCTACTACTTCAGGAATAACATCCCCTGCTTTTCTAATTGATACTATGTCCCCAATCTTAAGATCTTTCTCCTTAACGTAATTCTCATTATGAAGTGTAGCACGTGATATGGTAGAACCCATAACTATTACCGGATCAAGTACTGCATTTGGAGTAATTTGTCCTGTACGTCCAACTGTAAATATTATGTCATTAAGTCTTGTTAGTACTTCTTCTGCTGGAAATTTATAAGCAGTTGCCCACTTAGGATATTTTGCAGTATACCCAATATCAGCTTGCATATCTATATTGTTAACTTTTATAACAACTCCGTCTATATCGTAAGGAAGACTTTCTCTTTTATCTCCCATTTCATTAATAAAATCTAATACTTCATCAACATTATTAACAAGCCTATTATTAGGATTAACTTTAAAACCTAAAGACTTCATATATTCTAAAGCTTCATAATGTGTATGAATACCATAATCAAGTGGATTAGGTAAATGATATATCCATACATCAAGGCCACGTTTAGCTGCAATCTTACTATCAAGTTGTCTAATAGATCCAGCGGCTCCATTACGAGCATTTTGAAGCGGTTTTTCACCATTTCTAAGTCTTTCTATATTAACTTTTTCTAAAGACTTTTTACTCATATATATTTCTCCACGTACTTCTATATCTATTTTTTCCTTAAGCACTAAAGGAACAGACTTAATAGTTTTAACATTATGAGTAATATCTTCGCCAACTACTCCATCACCACGAGTAGCCGCTCTAACTAGTTTTCCATCACGATAAAGAAGTGATACAGAAAGACCATCAATTTTTAATTCACAAACATATTTAGGATTAAAACCTTCTTTTCTAATTCTTTCATCAAATCCTACTACTTCACTTTCACTAAAAACATCACTCAAACTCATCATAGGAATAACATGATTTACTTTATTAAATGAATCAATAACTTCTCCGCCAACACGTTTAGTAGGTGAATCATCGTAACTAAATTCAGGATACTTTTCTTCTAATTCTTCAAGTTCTCTTAAATACTTATCATATTCTTGATCTGTAATAGATGGATCATCCAAAACATAGTATTTATAATTTGCATCATTTAATATCTTAGTTAATTCTTCTACTCTATTCTTAACATTGTCCATAAAATCACCTATATTTATTATACACTAAAGTTAAAAAAAAGAGTAACATTAAAAACAAACTAAAAACTACAAATTAAATTCAATAATTTGTAGTTCTACTTAACCATTATATCTAAATATAATATTTTAATTATCTTTAACATCACCAATTAAGTTTAATAGTTCAATAAATAGATTTATAAAGTCTATATATAATTGAAATGCACCAAATATTGCTCCTTTTTCTTCACCAACAGATTCAATAATTTTTTCTGCATTCTTCATATCAAACACTACATATCCTAAGAAAATTACAATAAATAGTATTGATATAGCAAATTCAAATGAACTAGACTTAACAAAGATATTTATGATAGTCAAAATTATTGTAGCTATTAATGCCATAAATAACCACATACCAAACTTTCCTAAATCTTTCTTTGTTACATAACCAATAATTGCAAATATCAAAAACATCAATGAAGTAGCCAAAAATACCATTATGATACTACTAAGTTTATATACTATAAATATTGTTCCAAAAGTAAGACCTGTTAAAGCAGTATATAAAGTATAGCAAATAATAGCTGTGGTTTTACTCATTTTAGTAAGTCTTGCCGAAAAGAATATCGCAACTGCTAATTCAAGAACAACTAAAATAATATATTTATATCCTCCTAACAACTTAACTAATGTTATTGGATATTTTGACAATGCAAATCCAGTTCCAAATGTTATTAATAATCCAATAAATAACCATCCAAACATTTTGGAATAACCTTTTTTCATTCTTTCACCTCTCTTAAGCATATTATACTACATATTATTATTTTTTTATATAAATATTTTTAGCCCCATAAATTACTATTATATTTATTTTCATCAATTAACTTTAAAATGGCTGTTTTCAAAATATCTAAATCTTCTTTATAAGTAACTCCATACCAAGAAGAATTAGTATTAATTACACTAACACTACCAACTTTAGAATTAATAATATCATCAACTACATCTGGTAAAAAGAATTCTCTATTACTTACGTCATCACCATTTAAGAAATATTTTAAACAGCTCTCAATATATTTAAATATAGTAGGATTAAATAAGAACAAACTCATAGATGCAGGAGTACTACTGCTTATTGATACTGCTTTTCCATCCTTTAATGAAGTAGCTATAATTTCTGAATCTTTCTTTTCAACACTACTTTCAACAATACTATATAACTTACCATTTTTTACATTACAAATACCACGTTTAACACTTGTATTTTCATTAATCACACTACCAATTGGATAAGCTACCATACCATAATCAGTTGAATTAATATCATTATTTTGCAAAAATTCTGCTGCATCTCTAAATGCTTCTCTTCCATAAAAATCATCTGCTGTAATTACTGCAAAACACTCTTTAACAACATCTTTTACACAATATATAGCATGTCCAGTTCCTAAAGGTTTTTCTCTATTTTTATCTACATAACAACCTTCTGGAATATTATCTATTTTTTGAAATACATATTTAACATCAACATGCTTACTAACTCTATTTCCAATTGTATTCTTAAAATCTTCTAAGTTTTCCTCTTTAATAATAAATACTATCTTATTAAAGCCACATTTAACAGCATCATAAATTGAATAATCAATTATAAACTCACCACTTGGTCCAACTGGAGTAATTTGTTTTAAACCTCCGAAACGTGAACCAAGTCCTGCAGCCATAACTACTAAAGTTAAATCTTTCATCTTTCCTCCTAATTAGTTACTTTAGATAATTTTTTATGATTCTTCATAAGTTTCCTAACACCATAAGGTAATTTAAAAGCAACACTAACTAGTGTATTTGTAACTTCTACTACCTTACCAGCACCAAATGTTTCATGATAAACATAATCACCAACTTGATAATCAACATCTTCTTCTCTAAACATTTCATTTGTATCAATTTTTTCTATTTTTTTCTCTATCTCTTTATTAGAATGAAGTAAATCACTATTAATTTCACTTATAAATCTACTTGGTGGATTAACTTGTTCACGACCAAATAGTGTTCTTTTACGAGTATTAACTAAATATAATTGTTCTTTAGCTCTAGTAATTGCTACATAACAAAGTCGTCTTTCCTCTTCAAGTTCATTATTATCCATAAGTGAATTAATATGTGGAAATACCCCTTCTTCCATTCCAACTACAAATACATAATCAAACTCTAATCCCTTAACAGAATGAATAGTCATCAAACTAATTTTTTCTGAATCATCTTTATATTCTTCAACATCACTTACTAAACTAATTTCAAGTAAAAAGTCCTCAAGTGATATTAGTCCTTCTCTTTCTTCAAAAGACTTTGTTATTGATTTAAACTCTTCTAAGTTTTCAAGTCTAACTTCTGCATCTAATGATTTTTCACTTTCAAGTTCCTCTCTTAATCCACTAACTTCTAAAACTTTTGTAATTAATTCTGTTAAAGTTAAATTTTCACTTACTTTCTTTAATGACTCAATTATTTCTTTAAATTGTAATTCTTTTCCGCTTTCAATCGCATCATATATACTTATATTTTCTCTATCTGCTTTAGTTGTCAAATTCTCTATTGTTTTTAAACCTATACCTCTTTTTGGAGTATTAATTACTCTAAGTAAACTAACATTATCACGGCTATTATGAATTAGTCTAAGATATGCGATTAAATCCTTTATTTCTTTTCTTGAATAGAAGTAAAAACTACCAACTACTCTATATGGTAAGTTTTCTTTTAGCATTTCTTCTTCTAAAATACGTGATTGAGCATTAGTACGATAAAGTATAGCTATGTCTTGATAGTTAACACCTTTATTACTTAATTCTTTTATTTTTCTAATCGCAAATTGAGCTTCGTCTCTTTCATTAAAAGCTCTATAGTATTCTATTTTTTCTCCATCACCTTTATTAGACCATAATACTTTATCTTTTCTATTTTTGTTATTTTTAATAACATCGTTAGCTGCATCCAAAATTGTTTTAGTAGAGCGATAATTTTCTTCTAATAAAACTGTTTTACATTCTTTATAATCTTTTTCAAAATTTAATATGTTTCTATAATTAGCTCCTCGCCAACCATAAATAGCTTGATCAATATCTCCAACTACACATATATTTCTATATTTAGCACTAATCATTTTTGTTAAGATATATTGTGCCTCATTTGTATCCTGATACTCATCTATTAATATATATTTAAATCTTTCTTGATATCTTTGAAGTACACTTGGATTATCACGGAATAATTTTATAGGAAGTATAAGTAAATCATCAAAATCTACTGAATTATTTGTGTGCAATTTTTTCTCATATTTTTTATATACTTCCTGCATTGTTTTTTCATAATCACTAACTACATATTTTAAATAATCATCAGGTGACATAAGTTCATTTTTCAAACTACTTATTTTATTTCTAATAGCTTTTGGATTATATACTTTAGGATCTTTATCCATATCTTTTAATATTTTTTTTACTACAGTAAGTGAATCATCACTATCCATAATAACAAAATTTCTATCATAACCAAGTAAATTACAATTGTCACGCAATAGTCTTAACCCAAAACTATGAAATGTAGATATTTGTAGAGAAGCAGCATATTCTCCAACTAAACTCATTGTTCTATCTTTCATTTCTTTAGCTGCTTTGTTTGTAAATGTAATAGCTAAAATGTTGTATGGATCTATGTCTTTTTCATTTATTAAATAAGCAATTTTAGTTGTCAATACTTTTGTTTTACCACTACCAGCTCCAGCCAAAACTAGTAAAGGACCATCAGTCTGTAAAACTGCTTCTTTTTGTTTATTATTTAGATTGTCTATATTCATAATTATTACCTCAAATATAATTATACTAAAAATAGATAAAATATAAAACAAAAATGAATAAAAAAAGCAAGGCTTTACCTTGCTTCAAGAACAATTAAACTGCTCTATACAACTCCATTAATTGAGACAATTTTTCTTGATTATCTCTCTCGATTCTCTTCTCTTCTTCTTTAGTTACGACTCTATTATTTTTTTGTTGTCTTAATATGTTTAATACAACTTTATAATCCTCTTGAGATAAGTTAGGTTCATATACTTGAGTAGTTTTAGTAACTGGAGTAGTATAAACTATTTTAGTAGCTGTTCTATCTCTTTTTACTATTACTGGTGAATCAATCATTCTAATATAACTTGGATAATGACGATTTTCTTGCACATCTCTTTTTACTATAAATGGAGCATTAACTTTAGTAACAACACTATCTAACTTATTATTTACTTTAGTAGTATTTTTATCTCTTCTTATAGCCATAGGTGCATCAAGTACATTTACATAATATGGCATCATATTTTTTGTAACTACTTTTTCCTCTACTACTGAAGTAACTACGGCCTTTTTTAATTCTTTCTTTTCAAAGCATGTCATAAACGCTTTATAAATAATTAAATATATAATCCATAATATAAATATATTACTACTTAATTCTATTAAAGAATGTATATCAGAATTTTGATATAATTTAACACTATCAAATACATCTAAATTACTATTAGAAACAATACTTAAAACTAGTATTAAAATATAATGAAGTAAGAAGAAAACTATACTATTAATTATTTTAGTTATTCTTTTTGCTTTTTTACTAAACATACTAATCCACATTATAATATTAGTTGTAATAATGGCTGCTAAATAAACAGAAATATTTGGAAAGTAAAATACAATGAACAAGTTATTCATCATCTCATCATACATAGTACCAAGAGATGAATAATATTTTATTATAATAGCTACTATTGCTACTATATAAATAATTCCATATGTCTTTTTACTCTCTTTAGCATTTTTTCTATTAGTAGTTGCGAATAATATACTTAAGAATGCAAGTAAAGCCATAATAACTAAGTATATTTTATCAGACATTGTTATATTAAAAACTACTTTTAGTTTATCAAATATTGATAATATTTTCATAATTAAATCCCCCTTTAAATTTCACTAGTATCGGTTAAATAAGCAATATAAACTGTTTGTGTTGTATCATCATTATTAGTACAAGTAACAAGTGTAAGCGTTGTTTTTTCATAATTTCTATATATTGTAATTGTACCAGTTTTGTTTTGTTTATATATATTATTTATTTGATATGTGTATTTTTTATTTTTATATGTTACATAAACATAGTCGCCTTTATTAACTTTATACAAGTTATGGAAAAATGCATTCCAATTAGCTCCTGAGTGTCCAGCAATTACTAAGTTACCTTTATCTACATCTGGATAATTTGAAATTGGTGAAACATAAAGGTTTATGTCAACATTATTGTTTTTATCATTTTTATCTAAAAAACCTTTTTTTACATTAATCTTAGGAATATCCAAATACCCTATATAACTAACTTGATTTTCAGTATTTTCTGTTGGTTTATTTTCTTCTTGTTTATTCTCTTTTGGTGTAGCTTGTGGATTTTCTTCTTTTTCTTCTTTTATATTGCTTGTATAAAAAACATTAGCCATATAATCATAAGCTCTAATTTTTTTACTATAAGCAAAATTATTTAATATGAAAAATAATCCAACCATTACAAACACACTAGCTATTGCTGCAATTGTACTTGGAGCAAACTTCTTTTTACTCTTATTTTTTTTCATAGTAACACACAAATCCTATAGTACCACATAGGATTATACCCCCTATCACATAGAATATTATCAAGTTATTACTATTTGTGTTTGGTACATTAACTTTTAACTGTTGATCACATTTTATAGTTACTTGACAAGATTTATTATTATCATCTATTACAAAATGGACTTTATCTGTATTTAAAATATATCCATCTGCTACACTAATCATCTCAACTGTATAATTTCCATTATCTATATTTTCAATAGTATATGGTTTATCGGTAGTAGTAAATCTAGCAATTTCAAAACCATTGCTGTCTTTAATAACTAATATAGAACCACTAACCAAACTATTAGTATTACTATCTATATTTGAAATACTAACAAGACTATTTTTAGCAGTATTATATACTTTTAATATTATTTCTTTATTATCATCGCTAACCTTAAATGTTTGTTTTTTAGAAGATAATTCATAACCACTGGGAGCCTCTATTTCTTCTAAAGTATAAGTTCCCTTTTTTAATTTATTAGTAGTATAATAATCGTTAGTTGAATCAAATCTTAATACTTCTTTTTTATTTTTATCTTTTATAACTAATACAGAATTAGAAATAGGATTATTAGTATTCTTATCTAAAGTTATAATTTTAACAATAGTTCTTTTATTATCATTCTTAGAACTTTTTATATTAATAGTTTCACTTCTCTTAGAATCTGTAATTTTAAAACTACTCTCACTTTTATTTAAGTTATATTTAACAGGAGCAATAGTTTCTTGAATATAATATTTACCTTGAGGCAAATTCTCAATTACATGACTACTTCCAGTACTAACCCAACTAGTTACTATATTGCCACTCGCATCTTTAAGTATTAAAGTAAAACCACTAACTTTTTTATTTGTTTTATCATCTAAAACATTAACTTTTATTCTAGATTTAAATATTTCAAAATCTACATTTATACTTTTAATTATATTATTTGAATATAATGTTGAAGAAATCACACTTTGAATATTATTATCTTCAGCCTTATATTTATAAACATTACTATTTTCTTTTACAGCTATTATTTTTGCAGTAAAAGATGCACTTTCACCACACTTATTTTCAGGTACATATACCTTAAATTTTTCATTTATTTTAAATTTAGTTTTATGGTTTCCATAACTATCTGTTGTAAAACTACCGCTAGGTGCATTACCTAAATCTACTGTATAATAACTTGCATTTTTTATTTCTAAATCTATTTCTGAAGATTCATAAAATTTACCATTACTATCAATAAGTAAAAAGTTATTAGGAAGATCTAAATCCAAATATATTTTTTTATTGCTAACCTTTTTAGCACTATCAACAAGCTTCTTAGCTAAACTTCTAATATTATTAGTATCTTTAATTTTTACTTTGATATCATTACTTATGTTATTTGATCCAGTTGTATCATCCAAATACCACCATATTGCAAATTGTGTAATATAAATATCTTTTTCTCTTTCACCAGTTATCTCTTTATTTGGATAACCATTTTGTAATATATAACTAAGTCCTTTATCAGCTTTTTCTAATAAAGAAAGATCTATATTACTAGTATTTTTCTTTTTACTATCTAAAGAATAACAAATACTTCCATCATCTAAAGTATTAACATCTACTTTTAAACCACTAAAATAATTTGCTATGGATAAAGAGTCACCAACACTTAAAGTTTTAGTAGGAGTACTTGCAAATACAATACTTGGAACTGAAAATAAAATAATTGTAAATAATTTTAAAATATGCATGACATAAGACTTCTTTTCCATAACTCTCCCCCTAACTCATTAGTGCCATTATTTTACCACAAAAAAGCCGAAAAATCAAGTTTTTTAGGTATATTTATCACTTTTTAGACAAATCAACTAACATGTTTTTTTTAATGGCATATAATACTTTGAACGTGAAAGGAGGATTATTTTGAAAAGAAGAATTACGTTTTTTATCTGTGCACTAATTATTTTTATTGTTTCATTATCAGTTTTTCTTAATTTAAATCATTCAAAATCTAAAGAAAAACTAAAAACAATAAAAGTAGCCGAAGTTGCACACACTATTTTTTATGCTCCTCAATATGTAGCTATAGAAAAAGGGTTCTTTAAAGAACAAGGATTAGATGTAAAATTATTATTAACACCAGGAGCAGACAAAGTAACAGCGGCAGTTATATCAAAAGATGCTGACATTGGTTTTTCAGGTAGTGAAGCTACAATATATGTTTATAATGGTGGAGAAAAAGATTATTTGAAAACCTTTGCTCAAGCAACACAAAAAGATGGTTCATTTATAGTATCAAGAGAAAAAATAGATAATTTCACATTAAACGATTTAAAAGGAAAAACAATCATTGGTGGTAGATTAGGCGGCATGCCTGAAATGACTCTTGAGTGGGTATTAAAACAAAATGGAATAGATCCAAACAAAGATTTAAAAATAGATACATCAGTTGCTTTTGCAGCTATGAGCGGAGCTTTCATTGGAGGAAATGATGAATTTGTTAGTTTATTTGAACCAAATGCATTACAAATGGAACAACAAGGATACGGTTATGTTGTAGCATCTTTAGGAGAATTAGGAGGAGTTGTCCCATACACATCATATAGTGCTAGAAAAAGTTATATAAAAAACAATAAAGAAACAATCAAAAAATTTACTAAAGCTATTCAAAAAGGATTAGATTATGTACATAATACTTCAGATGAACAAATAGCAAAAGATATATTAAAACAATTCCCAGATACATCCTTAAATGACCTTACTAAAGTAATAAAAAGATACAAAGAAATAAATGCCTGGCCAACTACTACTAAATTTACTGAAGAATCATGGAATCACCTTCAAGAAATAATGATTGAAGCAAATCAATTAGATAAGAAAGTATCTTATAAAACACTAATATATGAACAATAAAATACTAGAAGTTACCAATCTATCAAAAAATTATCATGACTTAAAAAGTGAAACAAGTGCAATAAAAGATTTAAACTTTGACATATACGAAAATGAATTTGTCTCCATAGTAGGCCCATCAGGATGTGGTAAATCTACTCTACTTTCTATACTTGCTAATACATCTGAAAAATCAAATGGTAATATTAAGTGGTATAAAGACAACATTAAAATTGGTTACATGCTCCAAACTGACTGTTTATTTTCATGGAGAACAATATTAGAAAATGCTCTAATAGGATTAGAAATAACCAATACTCTAACAAAAGAAAACAAAGAATATGTAATTAATCTGCTAAAAACATATGGATTAGGAGATTTTCTTGATAAATATCCAGACTCATTATCAGGTGGAATGAAACAAAGAGTAGCTTTGATTAGAACACTAGCAATAAAGCCACATATTTTACTATTAGATGAAGCCTTCTCTGCACTAGATTCACAGTCAAGATTAAAAGTAAGTGAAGACGTATATAGAATAATAAAAAAAGAACACAAAACAGCTATTATGGTAACACATGATATAAACGAAGCAATAACACTTTCAGAAAGAGTCATAGTACTAAGTAAAAGACCAGCTACAGTAAAAAATATATATAAAATAGATTTTGAAAACGAAAGAAGTACAATAAATACAAAAAAAGAGAAAAAATATAATGAATACTATGATATGATTTGGAGTGATTTAAATGAATAACTCAAAAGAGCATATAGAATACTTAAAAAAATTAAAACACACAAAAAGAATAATTATATTTTTTCAAATACTAATAATTATAGCACTACTCATAATATGGCAAATACTAAGTAGCTTTAATATTATAAATAGTTTTTTATCTTCCTCACCAAAAGATATATTAAGTACAATAGTAAAACTATTTAAAGATAAAATACTATTTAAACACATCTTTATAACCTTATATGAAACACTAATAAGCTTTTCAATAACTTATCTTTTAGGATTTATAGTAGCTGCAATTATGTGGTTATTTCCAAAGTTCTCTAAAATTATAGATCCCTATCTTACAATAATTAATGCCCTACCAAAAGTTGCACTAGGTCCATTAATAATTATTTGGATTGGAGCAAGTACTAGTTCTATAATATTTATGGCCTTTCTCATCTCATTTTTTATAACAGTTATTAATATTTATAATGGTTTTACATCTACTAATAAAAACTATATTATTTTATTAAAATCTTTTAAAGCTACTAAAAAGGATATATTTTTTAAAGTTATAATTCCAAGTAATAAAAAAAATTTAATTAGTTGTGCAAAAATTAATATAAGCATGACTTTAATAGGTATCATTATGGGTGAACTATTAGTTTCTAAAGAAGGTCTTGGTTATTTAATTATGTATGGATCACAAGTATTCAATATTAATCTTGTTATTACAAGCGTATTCATATTAGGTATTATAGCTTTTGTAATGTATAAAATTGTTACTAAAATTGAAAAAATAAACTAAAAAAAGCATTCTATGAATGCTTTTTTGTGACTTTAAGGAGACCCTTTTCTACTTCTTCAAGTGCTCTTCCAATATTCTTTTTACATTTATATTCCCCTTCTGGCATTTGATAGTATTCTGTTTTAGACATCTCCTTACTTCGTCTGGCCGCTATATGTACAAGTTCATATTTCGAATCGACGATATTAAGCAATTTATCTATAGATGGATAAATCATGGTATCACACTCCCTATA
>AUXO010467731.1_pt1 | contig 14551 bp, 14 predicted proteins | sample 768731 | NCBI WGS metagenome assembly AUXO01 (sample SAMN02715735, study PRJNA202380) | gut metagenome | biome: sheep rumen | host: Ovis aries | place: New Zealand: Palmerston North | reverse complement strand
TTGCTTCATTTTCCTTAGAACCGTCCTCGAGGCAATACCACAGACTTATTTCCGCACTCTCAAGATATTTTTCCGTTTTTTTAGCTTCATTCTTTTTAAATAATACAATCCCGCCAATCAAAATAAGTATGCCTGCAGCCGCAATTCCCGCAGCTCTTTTTATTTTTCTCCTTAATCTCTCTTGCCCAAGTGTAGATACCTTTTTCTCCCCGTTAACAGCTCTAAGAAACTCATTTACATTCTTAAATCTCATATACTTATCAACAGCCATTGCTTTCATTATGCTGTTACTAAGATTAACATCAATCGAAGGATTCAGCTGTGCCGGCGGAACAAGCGTATCCCCGACCTTACGGTTTGTAGACTCCGGCAATTCCTTAATGCCTGTGAGCATTTTATATAACGTCGCACCAAGTGCATATACATCAGTCCATGGTCCGATGTTCCGATTATCCTTATCATACTGTTCACAAGGAGAATACCCAACCTTCATGATGAGATCAAGGACCTCATCATCCGATCCCGGAATCAATGCTGCCCCAAGATCCAAAAGTTTTATTTTTATGTTTTTTCCATGACAAATATAAATATTGTCCGGCGCCACATCCCTGTGAATTACACCGCATTCATGAAGAGATTTCAGTGCATATCCGATTTCATTAGTTACCATCAAAGCAAAATCAGTAGGAACACGACCTCCATGATGCTTAAGATATTCACTCAGATCCTCTCCATCCAGATACTCCATAACAAAATATGCTGTATTATTTTCTTCAAAAAATTCATATACATTTACTATACTTCTGTGTGAACCGAATCTGGCCATCGTCTTAGCTTCAACAAGAAATCGTTTCTTTCTGTACTCAAACTCATCAGATGTTTTTTTTGAAACGATAACTGATTTATCACCCTTGGCCCTTGTCATTAACTTTGAAGAATAGAACTCTTTAATGGCTACCACTACTTCAAGTTTTGTATCAAATGCCTTATAAACAATACCAAAACCACCGGCTTTAATTGCCTCTCCTACAATATATCTTTTGTTCAGGACAGTTCCCGGTGCAAGGTATATCGGTTCTTCCGGTTCGGAATTATAAGGCGTTCCGCAATAAGGACATACATTATAAGCCTCTTCAAATTCACTAAAACATGAATAACAAAGTTTCATCGGTTTATTAGCTCCTTCAGTTTATATAATCTTCCCAGCTGAAATCTTCCCCACATAATGGAATCAAAAGGAATACACATTCTCCAAGTTCAATTTTATCTTTTGCCTTTAATTTTGCGGATGTCATTATATTTTCGTCATTCAGGTATGTCAGGCCACTGCTGGCACCCGGCGAAATCAAAAATTCTCTTTTCTTTGGTTCATAGGTTATAACCGCATGTTTTTCTCTGGAGACATGTGAATCCCTTCCAATAACGATCTTATTGGATCTAAGTCTTCCTATTGAATTGTTTCCCACGTAAATATTAAAAGCTTCACCAAAGTGAGGTCCCTTGATGCATACAAGCCATCCCACCATAGGTTCGGAATTGGAAGTTGCCGGCTGTGAATCATCGGAACCCGTATCTGCCGGCGCAGAATTCGAAGAACTCTTGTTTAGACTAAAGAATCCAAAGGTTTTCCCTTCATCCTTTGCAACAGTTTCATTCACAAGATTGCGAACCGTTTCATGTTCATAAATAGCGTTAGGTTTTATTCCGTCCTCACTGTTGATAATTTCCGATTCCTGTTTAAGTGATTGTGTTTTTTCCTGAACCTTTTTATTATCAATTTCATTGTTTGAACCGGATGAACTTCCTGACCACACATCAAATGTCAGATTATAATCCGCATTTTTACTGTTTCTCTGATTGTTTTCGAACTCTGACAAGCTGTATGTTTTATTGCTTTTACCTGAATTGCTTGTATGGTTATTATCACTGTTTATTTCATAATCATCATATTGTTTTAAAGTTTCCAAATTGTTGATATTATTTTGATAATTGTTATTTATACCATTTATCCCATTGGTATTCTCACTCTTTTTCTTTCCAAACAAAGAACGTCTTTCTTTTTTTGGCTTCGAACCCTCTTCCTTGAATCCATGACCTTCAAGACAATGAGGACATAGATTAAAAGAATCCTGATCAAAATATTTGCCACATGAATCACATTTTACAACTTCCATTCTGCACCTCACTTAATTTTTATTATTGCTACTGTCATATTATCGCGTGTCAGATTATTTTCTGACGCTTTCTTTTCTGCTTCACTGTCAAAGAGATTTAATGCATCATTGGGGTTTGTAAAATTATCAATAATGGATTTAATTTCATTGTCAGAAAGCATCTTGTATAATCCATCCGACATCAATAAAAAGATATCGTCTTTTTCAGTCTTTAGCGGAGTATCATTATGATCTGTAATCTGAATCCCTCCTACTCCGATATAATTAATTAATGCTTCTCCTTTAACTATTTCCTTATCATATTCCTCCCCGGAAATTTCTCCGGTAGAATACTTTTCCTTGAGATATTCTTTATAGTTATGGTCAACCGTTACCTGAACAAATTCATTGTTTCGAAGCATATACAATCTACTGTCCCCAACAGAAGACCAATAAAAGTCATTTCCCCAAAGTACAACTGCGACCATTGTAGATCCTGCATTAAGCAGAATACCTTTACTGTCGGTAAGAGAACTCACTCTTCTGTCTGCTTCATCGGCAATATCCCGTAAAAACACTGGAACATTTACATTAGGGTACAACTTCATGTATTCTTCAATTATACAATTAACCGATGTCTGACCAGCAAGCCTGCCGCCCATATGACCGCCCATACCGTCACATACAGTGACTATCGCCGAATCCTCTTTTATGTCATAGCCAAATGCATCCTGTTGTTCTTTTCTGTCACCTATTACCGAAAGAATAGCCAGCTGCATAATATTATTTTCTTTACAATATATTCGTTTTCCTTTTTCACTCATATCTAATCTCTCTTACACCAAACTGCAATAGCAGAATTATTATCCATATTTACATTAATACCATTACTTTGAACAATATCATTCATCATCTGAAGCCATTGTTCTACAGTTACAGCCTTCTCCAGACATTTGCACATCTCATCTTCATTTATCAATTCCCAAAAGCCATCCGAACATAATAAAAAAGCCTGACATTTTCTGAGAGGTATCGGTTTCATCAGTTCAAAAAGAGGCTCTTCCCATTCTATGCCCATAACCTTTACCAACATACTTCTGTCAGGATGATTTCTAATATCACTTTCTTTTATTTCCTTTGAGGCCACCAACATCTGCGGAATACTGTGATCCAACGTTCTTTTCAATACCTTATTTTTTCTAAATATATACAGTCTTGAATCGCCAACATGACCTATATATGCTTTGTCTTCATCAATAACCAATGCCACAGCAGTTGTTTTCATTTTGCTTTGTGCTTTTTGTCTAACCTGCTCAGACATTAAAATATCCTGAGCTGCCATAAATGTACTGGGCAGTATATTTGAGCAATCCTGCATATTTTGAAATTGATTAATAAAAACATCACGAACCAGAGAAGATGCCTTATCCCCCATACCATGACCACCAAGGCCATCACAAAGGATGAAGGCATGAGCATTGGTACCTATATATTGGCCAATTGAATCCTCATTTATATTCCTATTACCAAGATTGGATATCATAGAATTTGTTATTAAATATTTTGTCATCTATTGTTCACCTGAGTTTGAAAAACAAATTCCTCATTTGCCAATCTTACTTTCATTCCCGATTTAAGCATTATTTTTTTATTTGGTGGAATCAAGGTGCCATTTACATATGTAGAATTTTTTGAATCAAAATCATATATGTAGAACACTCCTCCTTCTGTTCCTACCGCACAATGGATATGACTAATGAAAGGATTATCTTTAACTGTGTAATCACAACGGTCATTGTCACTCCCAATTATAAAAGATTTTTTATCTATACTTATTATTTCCCCATTACTTACTCGAATAAGATATCCCAAACCACGACTTTCTTTAAATGGATCATATTCCAGATTATTTTTACTGGGATCATATTCAATGTTGCTATTTCTTTTCTTGGTACCATCTTCCGATATAGATGAAGTATTATCAAAATACCTATTCTCCGCTTCTTTTTTTCTCCCCATTAATTCATCTAAAAATCTTTCAAATTCTTTAAAAGAATACGAACTTGCATCGTTAAAAAAAGAAATAAATCTACTATAATAATCAATATTTTCTGCTTGATCTATTTTAATGTATCCTCTCAAATTTTTAAAAAAAGTATAGAAAGGTTCCGCAATTTTATTATTAACAACTGGCCAATAAATAACACTGATTCTTCCATTTACCGGATTTATATACATACGTTCTGGCCGCAAATCCAGATTATTGATATTCAGGGAATTTCTTTCTGCTTCTTTTATTATTTCTTTAATTTGAGATATGCAAAGTAAAAAAGTTTTTTTATTGATTGTATCACATAAAAAGTCTTTAAGTGAATACATACCTTGAATTGCACAGGTAAGAAGTACAGTTTTTCTTTTATGCGTTATTTCAAGATCAAACAGCCCTGCCACCCTGTGTTCATGTAAAGACATTAACTCACTTTGGTTTATTGTTTCCGGGAAAGCAATCTCATTAGTAACCGCAACTATTCCATTTTTATTTTTTACAGTTATTTCGCTCATTTAGAAACACTCCCGTAATTTTTCTCTCGATATACTACCACCATCTCGGCAGGCCATTTGCTCTGTTAATAGCATTTATCTGGGCTTCTTTATATTTATCTCCCGCACATTTGAGAAATTGTGAGTATGACTCAAAAGATTTAACCATTCTACTATAAGTAGAATTCTCGCCTATGCATTCTTCCCATTTATTATTAAAGGCGACTGAATCTTCTCCCTTCCAAAGATTAGAAATAGAATTAACCTCGTCTTTTGCTGATTTCATGCACTTTTTTGCAGAAGTAATATATTCATCTATTACAGAAGCAGTACTATCAATCATCCTAAAATCCACTTTTATTTTTGTCATTTTTACTCCTTTTCACATAAATGATTCAGCCAAAGAAATATTGGCATTTTCTGTTTCTTCATAATTTATACCAACTATTTCATCCAAAAATCTAACATATACATCTATTACCTTATATCTTGATACTCCGTTCTTTCCCTCTATCGTACAAAAAGTCTGATACAATTCATTATATTTATTAATAGCTTTATAAAAAGCATCGCCATCCCATGAAGCATCTATTCTTCTTACTTTTTGATTCATTGAAACTGCAGCAGCATCAATCTGTGCATTTAACATCTTAATATGTGCTCCACATTCACGTACCTTATCTGTATTAATTGCAAGGTCACTATTAAATAATGCATGAGCAACTGTTACTGTCTTTCCATTTTTTGAATTATTCATTGTTTTTTTTGACATATTATATCCACCTTTCAACCATGTGTCCCGCCACCTATAGAATGCGTAGCCGCATATGAATCAGTGACTCTTGAAGTATCCAAATTATTAAGTTTTTTCCTAACATAGTAATACTGTTGAAGAACATTATCAATAGTATCAGAACATATTTCATTTCCAATACCTTTAAAATCACCTCTTATTCCTCTTGAAACATCCTCAAGTTCCGAAATCACCCAATTTAAAGAATACTTTATAGAGCTTAATTCCTCTCTTGCATATTCATCCATCCGTCATATTCCTCCTATTATTTTAATTAAATAAATTCCAATAATGACATCAAACAATTTTATACCATTTAATACAATTAATCTATTATCCCACATATTTCTTTTTCTATTTTTTCATATTCATCCGCTGTTTCGTATAGATATCTGGCGCATCTATCTAGTCTCCAACTATGTCCAGTCAATGCATCTGCACACATCAAATTCCAAATATCCAGTAATCCTACTCTCCAATAGAGAGAATCAAGTCTATCATCTATAGAATTAATAGTCTCATTTACTTGTTTGATTCGATCTGCATAATTTTTAAGCGAATATGTGTCAACAACAACTAGAGGATTACTATATGCATATTTTTCACCAACCTGAAACTTAGCACAAATCCACTCAAACAAATTTGAACCCATATCGCAAAAAGCGTCAATTCCTTTTTTTATTACATCTAAGCTATCATCTGCTAATGATATTGCAAATTGGATCAACGATTTACAATAATCAAAAAAGGAATCCTTTAAAATGAAAAACAATTCCTCCTTACTGTCTATGCCATCCTTTATATTCCAAAAGCCAAAAAATATACCAGCCCAATTCCCTAAATAATCAGAAATAAACTCAAGAGCCGGTCCAACAAAAGGAGTATCAGAGTGTTCTGACAAAAAACGCGTAAATGCACGGATTTTTTCTGCTGTACCATCTGGTTCAACATAATCCACTAGCATTCCATTATTTCTGCTCATAGATTCTTTATTCGTTAAATATATTTCATATACACCGTGACCAAATATGTGGTCACCATTCCTTTTCACATAATGATTCTTATTTTTAGGACAAATTTCTATCAAATTCCCATCTACTTTATCATACTTTCCACTAACCTGTGTGATCTTTTCTTTATACTCTTTTAATTGTTCTGCATAAAATTTTTTAAATTCTTTACTAAAGCCCTGTCCCTCAACAGATAAGCATTTATGAATTTTATAGCCACATACAATAGTAACAAATTTAGATAAATTCCCCCCTTTTGAATCTCCTGTAACATCAATATCATTATATGGTAAATTTTCAATAAATTTTCTGGCTTTTCTCTGAGCAACCGTTTCTATTTCTCCAAATCCTTCATTATTGTCATACCATTGTTTGTATGTACCTCCAGTTCCTCTAAAAGCAACAGTAGCATGTCCATCTTCATCCAAAAAACAAGTGCCTCTAATACCATCGTCTACAGATGGGCCAATCTTCATATTGTACATTTTTTCATCTTCACAGATATCCTTAATTACCACCATCATCTCATCTTTACTGATACCACCTGATATTTTCACATTTTCAATTAAAGCTGGATCATTTATATATTGCTGAAGTATTTCTCCTAATGGTTTTTCAAAGTTAAGACTATCAACAGTTATATCAGAATATACCAGACAGTCCAATAATAACAACTGCGAATCATTTAGCCAGCGCTCATCTTCCATAAAAACAACCTCTTTTCTAAATAACCCTACTAATTTCTTTGATTATTTTGCTTTTATCTGACAGATAATTTTTAAAATTATTTTCTGTTATATCTAAAATATTAAATCCTTTACAAACACTTATTGTACAAATCGTCTTAATACATTTACTCGCAAGCAGTTTAAAAACTCTTTCGCTTTTTTCAGTCAACTCATTTACATAATTATCATCTATAAACACTCTTATTGCAGATGTCAATTTTTTATCGCGAAATGCGTCGTACATTTGAGACGAATAAATCAAACTATTATCACATACCCCATTAGTTATTTTTGCAAGAACTTTACATGGTTTAAACTCTCTATACATAATCGTCTCACATTCCTTCAGCCAAAAATCATTCACAATTAAACAATAATAGGAATCTGAAATTTCAATTTTTTGATTACGTTTTTCCCTATAAGCTTTAAAGATTTTTTCTGGGTCCTCTGGGCATGAACATAGTAACTCATCATACGGAACATCCATTCCCGCAGGTGAACAATTTATTACATTGAAATCTTTTCCATATTTTTGTCTTAAAAAATTTAATGTTTCACTTTCGATTATATCTTTGGTATCTCTCAAATTATTAAACATCCTCTTATCTCCCATATAGTAACGATATAGGACAGATTGAAATCATTTCAATCTGTCCTATAATCTATTAAACTACTTAAATGACTGTGCAATAGAGATATTATTCAATTCAGTGTCAAAATATCCTTGAGCAACTCTATCTCTAAGAAACCTTACATAACTATCAATCAGATCTTTATATTCTCCAAAATATTTATCAGAAAAACTATTAAAATTATTAATTGTTTCATCTGCTGCTTCACCACCCCAAATTTCTCGAAGTGAATTAACATCTGCTTTTCCACTGTTAAGTTCTTCATCAAGCTTTACATTTATATTTTCAAGCTCTTTTGCTATTTGAAGTACTCCGTCCGTATTTATTCTAATACTATCTGCCATTTTCCCCTCCTAATAATACTTATGATAATACTACTGTGGCAACTTAGGTATGTCTGCCAAAATACCCTCTTGTGTCTGTTTGTAATTATTCTTCTCAGCCTCAATTTTATTTGAAGCATCAAAAAGCACTTCAGACATAGCTTTCAAATCATTAGCGCATCCTTGGAGTTGTTCAACAAATTTGACATTATCCTCTCCTTCCCAAGTAGCTCCCATGGAACCAGCCTTTTGAAAAAGCTGTACAAATAAGGAGTTATATTCCTGAGCATGTTTAGCAAGCTTCTGGCTGATCTGTCCCATTTTCTCATAAGAGTCAACATTAAATGTTTTTCCCATGATTTTACCTTCCTTTCATTTTTTTTATTTATATCAACATGAGTCTCGAACCATTTTTAATACCCAGCTCGGCGATCTCCATGTTAACATTATAAATTATTCCCGTATCAGCATTGCACAATACGGCACCATCAGAATAGAGGTATGTACTATCTGACAAATCGCTCAACGCCCCTGCCACCAGTCTTATCACCTCACTCATTTTTCTCTCCAGCGGAATAAAAACATCGAAGCTTTTTCCTGCCGCAGGAAGCAATATCTCTACCAAAACCTTTTTATTCATTTATATCTCCAATTATCTGGCCAAGCTTTTTAATCTTCGCGCATTTGCCTTTTAAAATTGAAAGAGCAAATTCGTGAGTCAAATCTTCGTACATGTCAGGAGTACTTTTATTTGCTTTTATCTGATACTGATCAGTTATTCCATTTCCAAGCCATATACCATCTGTGGTAACATTGTTTTTAAACCACTTTTCATATGCCATAGACGAAATATTCTTTGACTGTTCTGCGATGATAATATTAATTTTGTAATTAATGCTGCCTTTTTCAAGAATCAATGACAGCTTTTCCTTTAATTGTTCGTTACTAAGAACACTTCTTAACGACGAAATAGAATTAATTAAAACAATCATCTGCTCGAACTTTTCTGGTTCCTCTCCGTTTTCCAATGCTGTCTTATAGGTATTGTTTCTATATAGAACAGTATCAAAAAGCTTTTCCACTCCGCTTTCACATTCTTTAGCAGTTCTACAGACTTCAATATCATTCATGCCACCTGAAATATTCTTCGGAATATCAAAAGCCATTCCCGAAAGTCCAACATACTTTCCCAGAAATCGAGCAAGTTCTCCCATAAATACATTGCATTCTTCCCCCATCGATTCAATCAAGGTTATGTAATAAAATTCAAACGGATAATAATATATATTAAGTGTACTCTTTTCAACACCAATCGGAACATTAAGTGGCTGGCTTTCCTTTATGTATTCGCTTAGAAAATCTTCATCAACAGTATCCGGAAGTATTGGAATCTTCTTTGCTGTTTCACCGGTCCATTCCATACCAAGTTTAGAACACCTGGCCTTAATGTATTCAAATGGTATTCCATCCTCAACAAGCGAGGCTATCTGGAATTCATAAAGTGCATCCGTTCTTATCAATCCTCTTCCTTTGTGTCTAGAAGGATAAAGGCCTTCTGTTTTACCTACTACATTCGAGTAATCACTTTCATCATTAAGCTGTAAGACAAGAAGTTGCTTGAAGTTCTGCAAAAGTCTGAATCTTATAGCGCCTGTTCCAAGTGCAGTAAGTACAAAATATATTCCATACTTTGTACCTTCACGAGAAAGAAAAGCAATTGCTTCTTCTTTTTCCTGGTATGTTTCCGTAAATGCAGCAAAGTTATTAATTACAACAACAATCTGCGGAATAACAACTCCCGAATTATTAATATACGATGAATAGTCTCCGCCAAACTCCGAAAAAACTTTTTTTCTTCTGTCTGCCTCATTTTTCAACATTTTAAAAAGATTGCTGATTTTTTCAGCCTCATATGAAAATACCACATCGCCAACATGTGGTGCTTTGGCAAAAACCTTCATGGTTTCTGATGCAAAGTCAAGAATATAAATATTAACCTCATCCGGTGTATGCTCTGTCATCAGGGAACATATCATCGCATTCAAAAATGAGGTTTTGCCACTTCCTGCTGTACCATAAATAATAGTATTTCCCTCACGTGTGATAGGCAGCCTAAGATAACTCTGTCTCTGATGTGCTGGGTCATCAAATTCACCAATGAGAGGATTAAGCACATATTTTTCTGGCTGAATATTATATTTCTTTCTAATATCATCAAGTACTATAACTGGAGCAATTGGTTCTAGCCAAAGCGGTTTTATCTTAATACCTTCTTCCTCTGCAGTTTCTCTTAGATATTCCGTAATAACATCCAGTTGCTTTTTTGCTTCACTTTCAAAAATACTCTTTTTCTTTTCAAGCTTAACTTGTTTAATTACATGACCGTTGGTATCAACAACCAGCACACTGTTATCCTTTTCAACAACCACCTTATCTGAAGGATAATACGGTGCTCCTGCCCATGCAGACTGTCCCAATTCAAAAAGTTCATTATAGCCAACCTGCAAATAGAACCGTCCAGTCTCCTTTAATTCAGCTGCATCCGGACGTTTCAGCATATCCATACTGTCAGCTCTTTCCTGCACCTTCAGACATACTCTAAACTTTGAGTTACTCCAAATCTGATCATCAACAACTCCGCTAGGCTTCTGTGTAGCCAAAATCAGATGAACTCCAAGACTTCGTCCTATACGTGCCGCGCTGACAAGCTGAGCCATGAATTCGGGCTGCTGTGTCTTTAATTCTGCAAATTCGTCGGAAATGATAAAAAGATGCTGTAAAGGCTCAGTAACTGTTTTATCTCTATACAACTTTTGATATTTATAAATATCAATATTACTTACTCCAACCTTTTTACTAGCTTCTGCAAATATAGCCTGACGTCGTTTCAGTTCACTTTCAATCGATACTAAGGAACGCTTAATTGATGCTCCATCAAGGTTTGTTATTATACCTGCAGTATGAGGCAATCTCTCAAATGATTTCGCCATACCACCACCTTTATAGTCAATTAATATAAAGGCCACCTCTTCAGGATGATAATTTACCGCAAGCGAAAGAATATAAGTAATAATAAATTCCGATTTGCCGGAACCAGTCATACCCGCAACAAGTCCATGAGGGCCGTGGAATTTTTCATGAAGATCCAGTTTAAACAGACCTCCAAGAGTATCAATTCCCACCTCCGCCTCAAGCGATTTTGTAGGATCATTTTCCTTCCATCTGGTAAGAGCATTAAGATGCTCTACTTTGCCGACTCCAAACATTTGAAGAAATGTAATCATCGAAGGAAGTTGATAATTTGAATTCAGCGAAGTCAACGCCACATTGGAAAGCTTTCTGCTAAGATACATAGGATCCCTATTCGGCATAATATCAGGGATAAAGTCAATATGCTTTCCGCTAATATCATTTTTGTCAAACAATCTGCCTTGTCCGCCTTTTAATTCAACAACCATTGAGCATTCCTTAGGCAGATTCTTTATATCGTCATATACTGTTAAAATACTGATATTAAGATTCTGTTTCTTTGAAAGAATTTGTTTTATTGCTTCCATCCTTGCCGCAAGATCTCTGCTAAAGCTAAATATAATATAATATGGTATTTCCTCCGGCAGATCATTTTCATTCATATCCTGTCTTACAGCAATAATATTCTCAAGATATGCAGACACCTCTTTTGCTTCAGATGGATTATTTGCAATAAATCTAAAGCTTTTCTCATCATTCCAAACATGTGGAAGCCATTTTACAAACCCAAATTGATTCTCCTCGCTTTCATCATATAGGAAGATAAACTTTGTTTCATCATAACTATAAAGAGCAGCAAGCTGAATTATTAATCCTTTAGCAAATTCTACAACCACATTCCTATCGCCAATAATTCCTGATATAAAATTATCAAACAATGAATAGCTAATCGGGATGTCTCTGATGGTTTTAGTTTTTTCACAAAAAGCCAACATTTCTTCCTGTAAATTATCATTTTCAAGCTGGAATTTTCTTTTTGGATAATTAAGTTCTACGTCCAAAATTCCATCACCCATTCCAACCCGAACTCTAAGGAAGTCGTTTTGTCCTATAGCTCTTTCCCAAAGATTTCTGTCTAGATTTTCAATCCTTTTTTCGCAATCTTCAATTGTAACAATATTTTCCTTGATTATTTCTTTCTGAAGATGACCTTGTTCAGTAATACGTGCTGATAAATCATTGAGATATTCTCTATATCTTTTCTGCCTAGTTTCTTCTTTTCTTTTTTTTCTATTCTTCTCATACTTTTTTGTAATTGTAGGCAATAGTAAAGTACTTGCCAGCATGCTTCCCCCCATGACTCCTGACAAAACATTACCGGTTATTACAGCATTTGTGAGTGTAACCATAGACATCATACCCATAGCCATCGATGAGCCCATAACAAGCACTACTGGCATTTCCTCTGTAATAGGGCTGTTTGGAGGTCCGTCGACTTCCAACTTATATGTTTCTACATCTCTCTTGAATCTTGGGGATCTAAAGAAATATTCCTCCTCAGGAGCAACATAATCCTCATCATCTTCAGATAATTCGATTCTTTGTGGAACAAATCTATCAAACGCAGTTGTTATTTTTACCAAACCATCCGGATTATTAAGAGCGATAAAATTCTTACCTACTATGATTTTTAATCCCATAATAAAAATAGTATCGCCATATAATAATTGATTATCTAAAACCTTCCTATTATTTACAAAAGTACCATTTGTACTATTATTATCCTTTAATATCCACCTATTATCTTTATAGATTAGTGTTGCATGTTCGCCTGAAACATAAGGATTTCCATAGACAATATCATTATTACCAGCTTTTCCGATTTTAATTGCTGTATTGTTTCTGATTAAGTATTTCGAAAAAATCTGTCTGTCTATACTCGTTTCTTCTGTAAATACAACTATTTTTTCTTCATCATCTTTGCTAAGCAAAAATATCTTTCCTGGAGAAAGCTGAATGGACTTTGTATAAGTGCTTTCACCACTATATATTTTAACATGTTTATTTGATCTCAAAATCCATGTATCATTTATTCCTTCAACTCCAATAAGCGGTTCAGAATCATCGATTTTATAAAGCCAGTATTGCCCCTTAATCTTCTGAGGAAGTGAAAAAGAACTAATACCATTTTTGCTGATTGTTGTTAATATCATCTGATCTCCTTTTGCACATAGCTTCGCCATCCGGCTGTTTTTTCACACCCGTCTTCTGCTTAGCTATGACCACCGGCTTACTGTAACGTGCCCAATACAACGATTACCTATTACGGTTTTTTACTGTACCATCTATTTCCAACACCCAAATGGTACATTCGCACAAAAATTTCAATTTTTAAATCTTGTTTTTATGCTTTTTTCACAAATTTTGAAATATGCACTATTCTACAACATAAAGCATTAAACTTTTTTTCATTTGTGAAATTCATATCTGTATTTGATTATTTTCTTTTGGGAGTGATATATTTATTTAATTGAAATTAATGAAATCCATAGAAAAAGGACGGCACCTCTGCCGTCCTCTAAAATCTTTATCAATCAGTGTTTCCTACACCCTGTTCTTCCACCACCTGAGATAACTCTTCTTAACATCATCCTTATAAGTCTCGCCTATATCATAGATCTTGTCATTTGTCAGAACAAGGCTGTTCAGCGAAAACTTTTTAATGTACCTGATGTTTACCAGCGAAGAACTGTTGCACCTGACTATCGGTTCTTCCGTTATATCGTCAAGAAACTGCTTTAAAGTCTTGATACTGTCATAGCTTTCATCATTTGTCAGAATCTTTATGTTGCGGTCATTCTTTTCAACCGAAACAATATCCCGCAGCTTGATGAATGTTTTTTTGCCCTGGGAGAAAAATTCAAGTATGGTATCCTTGGCGTCTTCCCTGTAGGTGATCAGGGCTTTTTTCAGTGCATTCGGAAGAAATTTCTCCATATTCTTTTTCAGAATAAAATAAATATGATCCGTCTCGTAGACTTTTTCCGCAAAAACCATATACTGTGACATGAAGATAATCTTGCACAGCGGATACTTTTTATTCAGTATCCCTGCCATGTCAACTCCGTCAAAGGACTTGTCATTCCATTTACTGCCTCCGAAATATATATCGGTGATCAGTATCTGACAGTCAAAATAGTTCTCGGAAATATCAAAAAACATGCTTTCCGGATTATATTCAACAATATCAAGCTCATCATCAAACAGTCCGGATTCTTCGACTATTTTTCTGACTTTCTTGATCATATTTTTTTCATCGTCACAAATGCCGACCTTCATTTTTTATACCATACCGCAGGCGTGACAGCCGTCTGTCGCAGCACCTGAAGCATTTCTCCAAT
>AUXO011160057.1_pt1 | contig 14555 bp, 11 predicted proteins | sample 768731 | NCBI WGS metagenome assembly AUXO01 (sample SAMN02715735, study PRJNA202380) | gut metagenome | biome: sheep rumen | host: Ovis aries | place: New Zealand: Palmerston North | reverse complement strand
TTATTAACTTTATAATTGCTTCAATTGAAAGAGCTACTTTAAGAGGTGTTTTAAGATTACTTCGTTCAAAAGGGTTCAATACTAAATATATATTAATAATTGGTGCAGGTGAAGTAGGCCAAAATGTTGTTAGTACAATTAAACTGAATACTTATCTGGGATATAAGGTAATAGGTTTTTTGGATGATAATATGGAAGGAGAAATTGAGGGTATTCAAGTTTTAGGTAAATTAGATGATTTAGAAAGAATACTTTCAGAAAAAATGGTTGATAGGGTAATTGTAAGTGTAGCACCACGTCATTATAAAGTTCTTGAAAAACTAATGAGAACTTGTGAGAAAATGGGTGTTCGAGCAGATATAGTTCCTGATTATTATAGGTATATTACGGCTCATCCAAGTATAGAATTAATAGATAACATTCCTTTAATAAGTGTTAGATTTTTACCTTTGGATATAACGTATAATGATTTATTTAAAAGAATTTGTGATATATTATTTGTTGTTATTACAGGTATAATAATTTCCCCACTTTTACTTGTTGTGGCTTTAGCTATTAAGTTGACTTCACCCGGTGATATAATTTACAAACAGGAAAGAATAGGTAAAGGTGGTGTTCCGTTTCAGATATATAAGTTCAGAAGTATGTCCTCTGAAAATGAATATATTGATGATAAAAAATGGACTCAAAAAGATGATCCACGTATAACAAAAGTAGGACGTTTTATTAGAAAAACAAGTATTGATGAATTACCTCAATTTTATAATATATTAAAAGGGGATATGAGTTTAATAGGTCCACGACCGGAAAGACCTTATTTTGTAAATAAATTTAGGGAAGATGTACCTAAATATATGATTAAACATCATGTAAGACCTGGAATGACAGGATGGGCTCAGGTGAATGGTTATAGAGGAAATACTTCAATTGTAAAAAGAATAGAATATGATATTTATTATGTGGAAAATTGGACATTTTTACTTGATTTAAAAATATTTTTCAAAACCATTCCTACTTTGATTAATGATAAAAATGCATATTAATGTATTTGGCAAAAATTTAAAGTTATTCATAATAGGCAGTACTAAAAATAAAAAAATATAATAAATCAATTATAAAGTAAATAAAAGTAATAAAACAGAGAAAAAACACAGTTATGCCAACGCATTAATTATAAAAAAAAATAATAATTTGTGAGAATATGTTATTGAATTTAAAAAATAAAAAATATCTATTATTAATTCCCATTATTTTAGCTTTAATATTAGCTTTAAAGCCTACATTATATGTTAATGGGCCTTTAAGTTGGGATATTTATACACATGTTAATTATGCTTTAGCTTATTTACATAATGGTTTGACAACAATTGATCCATTTTTAGATGCACCTAATGGAAAAATAATAGGTTATCCACCATTATTCCATTTCTTATTAATAGCAATTTCTTCAATTACTCAAATAAACTTATTAACTACTGCACAGATTTTGCAACCTATATTAGTGGTATTATGTACTATGTCAATAGTTTATGTTTCATATAAATTGTATGGTGAAATTGCTGCAATAGCTAGTGGAGTTTTATTGCTTTCAAGTTTCATGTTTACAAGATTAATATTACCAATACCTGAAACATTATCTCTAATATTTTTTATATTGGGAATATATTGTTTCTATAAGTCCTCTATTGATAACACAATAATACATGGTTTATTGGCAGGTATACTTGGTTTATTTATATTAGCAACACACTTCTCAACATTCATATATTATATAGTCATAATAACATTATTGATGTTAGGGCAGCTAGTATTTAAACATGAATTAAGTACAATTAAATCCTATTTACTAACTGTAATTTCAATAGCAATTGTTGGGAGTATAGGAATAATACTTTTAAAATTTATTAATCAAGAGATATTCACGGAATTAATGAAAGGTATGCTTTCCATAATTAATAATCCTTTTAGTTTATTCATGGGTCAAAAAGCTATGGGTTTAGAAAGATATTTAAAATGTGTAGGGATTTTACCTTTAGCTTTTGGAGTTCTTGGTTTAATATTTTCATTAAAAAATAAAAATCATAGATTAATTGCTTTATGGGCATTAATTGCATTTGTAATTACTAATTTACATTGGATAGGCGTACCTGTTTATACATTTAGATTATTAATTTATTTTGTAATTCCTGCAGTAATAGTTGGCGGTTATTCTGTGTCATGTTTAGTTGAAATTTTTAATGGTAAATATAAAAAAATGGGCTATATTTTCTTATTGGCATTAATTTTAACCTCATTTTTAGTAGGTTATACTAACTTAGATGATTCTAGTGTGGTAACTTCTAGTGCTGAGACTAATCAATCTACATTTCAAATTGCACCTCCAACAAGTGAAGAAATGGAAGTGATTGATTTTTTCAAATCGGAAAATATTACAAATAGTTCTGTATTAACAAATAATCTTTATTTTGGAACTATTTTATCTAGCTCTGCTGAAATTCCATTACATTATAGTTTTGATATTTATGCTAGACCAAGTTCTCATAAAGCATCATTATCTTATTTAAATGATGAAAAAATAGGTTACATAGTTTATGATAAAAGTTTAGTATTAAATAATTCAACCACTGCGGATGGAATACCTCAGATAGAATTTATAGAAGGAGATTATTATCCAGTTTATTATTATGATGAAGCAATAACTGATGATAATTTCTATCAAATACAACTTTCAGGTACTCAGATAGTATTTGAAAATAATAGATTTATTGTATGTAAGGTTAATTCATATAATAATCTTTAATCTTTTTTCTGTAAAAATACATAATTATTTATATTAATATATTGGTAATTTAGAAAAACATATAGGAGAATTATTCATGAATATTACAATTATCGGAACAGGCTATGTTGGATTAGTTACTGGGACTTGTTTTTCAGAAATGGGTAATGAAGTATATTGTGTTGATGTTATCGAAGACAAAATTAATGCATTAAAAAAAGGAATAGTGCCCATTTATGAACCAGGTTTACAAGATTTAATCACAAAGAATTTTGAACTAGGAAATTTACATTTCACAACAGATTTATCTGAAGGTTTAAATAATTCTGAAGCATGTTTTATAGCTGTTGGAACTCCAATGGGTGAGGATGGGAGTGCTGATTTAAAATACGTTACTCAAGTAGCTCAACAAATTGGTCAAACAATTACTAAAGACATTATTGTTGTTGATAAATCCACAGTTCCTGTTGGAACAGCAGACATGGTTAAAAAAATAATATTGGATGAACTTAAAAATAGAAATAAAACTTTTAAAGTAACAGTAGTCTCTAATCCTGAATTTTTAAAAGAGGGTAATGCTGTAAATGATTTTATGAGGCCAGAACGAGTGGTTATTGGTGCTGATGATGAAGATGCTATAGAGTATATGAAAGAGTTATATGAACCTTTTACTAAAAATCATGAACGTTTTATACAAATGGATTTACGTAGTGCAGAAATGACAAAGTATGCATCAAATAGTATGTTGGCAAATCGTATTTCTTTCATGAATGAAATAGCTAATATTTGTGATAAAGTAGGAGCAAACGTGGAAGCGGTTAGAAAAGGAATGGGTAGTGATTCTCGTATAGGTTCTAGCTTTTTATATCCTGGTTGTGGATATGGGGGTAGTTGTTTCCCTAAAGATGTAACTGCTTTAATAAAAACCGCTACTGATGCAGGTTATGATCCACAATTATTAAAAAGTGTAGAATATGTAAATAATAATCAAAAATATTATTTATTTAATAAGATTAAGGAATATTTTGGTGAAGATTTAAGTAATTATACTTTTGCTATATGGGGGTTATCATTTAAACCTGAAACTGATGATATGAGAGAAGCATCTTCTATAGTTTTAATTAAGGAATTATTAAATAAAGGGGCAACTATAAATGCTTATGATCCTAAAGCAATGGATATGGCTAAATCTTTCTATTTAAAGGATTTGGATGTGAATTATTTTTCAGATAAATATTCTGTTTTAGAAAATGCTGATGCTATAGTATTAATTACTGAATGGAAAGAATTTAGAAGTCCCGATTTTAAAAAAATTAAATCTTTATTAAATAAATGTGTACTTTTTGATGGTCGAAATCAATTTAAAAATAGTTATATGGAAAAATTGGGTTTTGAATATTTTGCTGTAGGAAAATAATTCCTACAACATTTTTTTTCAATAATTATTCTTCATAATTATTCTCATAATTATATTCATAATCAGAAGTTTTATTAACATTTATAAGTAATTGTTTTACTTTAATTGGTACATTGTTCTTATTGTATACTACAAATTGTATGTATTTTTTTCCTGGAGTCATAGTTAAATTAAATGGAATAATTTCAGATTTTTTACCTTTAATTACTTTAGTTTCTTCTAATATAGTTTTATTTGATGTTTGATTAGATACTTTTATTACTATTTTATAATTCATATCCTTGTTTTCATTATTAGTAAGATTTAATGTCAAGTTTAATTCGTCACTTGAATTAAAAGTATAATAACCGTCACTACCAGGACTATTGGATATATTTCCAAGGTTTAATGTAACATTTTCATTATTTTGGCTAATATGTCCACTATTAACATAAAGGCCTGTACCTATCACTGCTATAACTCCTATAATTGTTATAACTAATAACAATCTATACGCAGTAACATTAGTATAAATATCAGTTTTTGATGTTTTTTTGAGATTTCGTGCATATAATGGAATACAGATAATCAAAGTAAAGATAACAAGTATAACTGAAATTACACTCATTTGTAATGAACCAACTATTTGTGCTTGAATAAATCCCATAATAGAACTAATGATTAAACTTACAAATATGGCTATACCAATTCGTTCTAAGCTTCTAAATTCATTAGCACCGGTTCGTATGGTATTTATTATTAAATAACCTGGAATAAATAATATGAATGGTAATACTAATGCTTCCCATACAGGTATGATATTAAATGGTTTTAATAATATTGCCGTTAATGTTACTATTGATAATATAACAATAACATAAATCAATTCTTTATTAGTTTTTTCAATATTTTTTTCTGTATCTGTTTTTTTAATAAAATTTTTAATCTTTTTTGGAATATTTGATTCAATTTTTTTAGTTTCTTCTTTAGTAATATCCTCTGTATCTTTATTTACAGGAGTTCTATGCATTATTGCTGATATTATTAATAGAACTAAGTTTATTATTCCAAAAACAATCAATAAATTTCTTTGTGTTATTTTTAAGAATTGTATAGTAAATACTGTGTCAATTATTGTGAATATTACACCAAATATAACTATTTGTATGGGCTTTCTAATAATCTGGTTGGATGATAATTTTGAATAAACTATTGATGCTGTTGTTACTCCAACAATGAAAAAATTCAAAGCAAATAAACCTATAAAAATATATCTATTTACATCAATTAAAAATACGATAATTAAAGATAGCACTGTTAAAATAGCCAATTTAATTAAATCTTTTTGTGATGTTAGGACCACGATATATTTTCCCTCCTTCTTGAAATATTTCAGATAATTATTATATTTTTTTATTTTAATTCTTAAATTTTACTTATATTTTCAATATATATTTTAGTAATAATTTTTAAAAATATAATTGAAATGAATACGATTTGAATGGAAAATTATTTTTTATTAATTTGTATTGATTTTGGTAACATATTTTTTTTGTATGGTGTCATTTTCGCAGATTATGTAGAATAATTCAAATTAATATAATAATTAAATAATTATTAATCAAATCAGGGCTTTGTGACTTATACTTCACTTAAAATGAGGTTTTCTACAAAAGCTTAAATCAAATAATTAGGCATAGAAGGTAGTTGGATTATAGCTTAATATTAATGCTTATTTTAGACTACTATAATTTAATAGGGATTATCATGTTAAATGCAGAAACGTTTATAACACCCAATAGGGGAACTAATGGTATTATAAGAGAAAATAATGAAGATTTTTATGTTGAAGAAGTTCCAATACAATTACCTTCTGGTAATGGACCAAATACCTGGATACAAATTGAAAAAAATGGTAGAACCACGCTGGATGTTGTCTTAGACATTGCTAAAACATTACATTTGAGTCGTAAACGTACTGGTTTTGCTGGTATGAAAGATAGATCTGCAATTACAAAGCAATGGTTGTGTATAAGTAATATAACACCTGAAGAATTAGGTAATCTTGAAGAAAATCTTTTCAATGTTAAAATTTTAGATATTCAAAGGAATGAAAAAAAATTAAGAATTGGTCAATTAAGAGGCAATAAATTTAGAATAAATATTAAAAATACATTGAATCCTGAAGAAGACAAGGAAATCGCAGAAGAAGTTTTAGAATCTTTAAAAATTACAGGTGTCCCAAATTATTATGGTTTTCAACGCTTTGGAGAAAAAAGATTAAATACTCATCTTGTTGGTAAATGTTTAGTTGAAGGTAATGTTAAAAAAGCTGTCGATACATATATAGGTAATCCTTCTGAAAATGAATTTGAACCAATTGCTCAAGCAAGATTATTATATGATGAAGGAAAATTACAAGAGTCATATGATCTTATGCCTAAAAGCATGAGATATGAGAAATCAATGGTCAAGGAATTAATTCTTGCAAGAGATAAACATAATCATCTTGAAGAAAAAGATTATATAAAAGCAATTGAATCTTTACCAAAACCATTAAAAAGGATGTTTGTAAATGCTTATGAATCTTATTTATTTAATAAAATAGTTAATGAACGTGCTAAACTAGGAATAAATAAATATTTACCTGGTGATATTATTATAAATCCAGATGAACGATGGATTCATGAAATAAATGAGGATACAATACAAAATGAATTAGATAATTTTAAATTAAATCCTACTGCACCATTAGTAGGTTCTAAAGTACCTTTAGCAGAAGGTAAAGAGGGCGAAATTGAACGTAAAGTCATAGAAGAAGAAAATATTTTAGTTGAAGATTTTAACTGTCCTAAAACACCTAAACTGGGTAGTTTTGGTATCCGAAGATCTATTCGTTTTAAACTTGAAGATACTCGTGTTGAAAAAACGGATAATGGTATAACTGTAGAGTTCTTCATTCCAAAAGGATGTTATGCAACAGCTGTTTTACGTGAAATTATGAAGAAAAACGTATAATATCCTATTATTTTTCTAAAAAAAGAGAAAAATGATGAAATTTTCATCAAATTAATTTTTTAGTACATCAGGAACATAACTTTTTAGTAATAATGACAACGTTACTACAGTTACTGAACTTAGTGCCATTGCAAAAGCACTATATTCTGGTCTGAAGAATATGTTCCATGGTGCAAGTGCTCCTGCAGCTACTGGAATTAGTATTACATTATAAGCAAATGCCCAAAATAAATTTAATCTTACTCTACCCATCACCTTTCTACTTAATTCAATACCTGCTACAGCATTTAATAAATCACCATTAATTAAAATCATATCTCCTGATTCTATTGCTACATCAGTACCTGTGCCAATTGCTATACCCACATCGGATTTTGTTAATGAAGGAGCATCATTGATTCCATCTCCAACAAATGCAACTCTTTTACCTTCATTTTGAAGCTTTTTCACATAATCTAGTTTTCCTTGAGGTAAAACTTCAGATACTACTGTATCAATACCAACTTTCTCTGCAATTTTTTGAGAACTATTTTTATTGTCTCCACTTACCATAATAGTTTCTATTCCTATTTCATGGAATTTTTTTATTGCTTTAACACTGTTATCTTTGATTTTATCTTCAACAGATATAATTCCTAAGATTTGATTTTCATCAGCTAATAAAATACAGGTCTTCATTTCGAGTTCCTGTTCTTCTAAATCTGAAGCAATATCCTTGGGTATCACAATATTATTATCGTTTAAAATCTTATTATTACCTATAAAATATGTTTTGTTATTGATATTACCTTTAACTCCTTTTCCGGAAATATTTTCAAAATTTTCCACAGAGTATAAATCAAATTCATTTTTATCTTCATTATTGAATAAAGCTGAAGATATGGGGTGTTGTGAAAATTGTTCTATTGAACGAACAATTTTTAAGATTTCATTATCTGATTGATTAGAATAATTTATAATATCAGATAGCACAGGTTGACCTACAGTAATTGTTCCAGTTTTATCAAGTAATACAACATCTATTTTTTCAGCAGTTTCCAATGTTTTTCCATTTTTAATTAAAATTCCAAATTTAGCTGCTAAACCAATACCTACAGTTAATGCGGTAGGAATAGCTAAACCTAACGCACAAGGACAAGCTACTACAACTATTGATATAAATACACTTAAACTGTAAACAAAGGAACTACCTAAAAATACATACCATATAATAAATCCTAATATAGCTATTGTTAATATTCCGGGTATGAAATATGTTATAACTTTATCTGCTAAACTTTGTATAGGTGGACTTGAATTCTGTGCATCCTGTACCATTGTAATAATTTGTGAAAGAACAGTTTTATCTCCTGTATTTGTAACTTTAAATTTAAATGAACCATCTTTATTAATGGAACCTCCTATTACAGTGTCTCCAACTTCTTTTAAGATAGGTACAGATTCACCAGTTACAAGAGATTCATCCACATAACTTTTTCCTTCAATTATTTCTCCATCTAAAGGAATTTTTTCTCCAGGTTTAACTATAACTATATTTCCTTTAAGAACATTGTTTATATCTTCTTTTTGCTGTATTGTCTTTCCATCAACTATTTTTTCTATTGTAGCTTCAGTTGCTTGAAGACTAATTAAATTATTGATTGAGTCTGATGTTTTACTTTTAGCTCTATCTTCTAAATATTTACCAAACATTAAAAATGAACCAAGCATTACACTAGTATCATATAACATGAAATGGGAATCTCCTAGTAAATGGAATGTACTTAGTAAACTAGCAATAAAAGATACGCTTATTCCTAAAGTATACATAACATCCATATTTAAATTTCCATGTATTAATGATCCGACACCTGATTTAAATATAGGATATGCAACATAAATCATCGGGATAATGGATATTGCTAGAAGAATATAATCTGCATTAGGTCCTAAATCAATTCCACCAAACATCAAATACATTAATATGCCTGAAAATAGAAATCCCACAATAATTCTATATAATTTTTGATTTAAGTTATCTTTTCGTTTTTTTTCTAATTTATCATTATTAAATGAATTATTATCTTTAATCCCCATATATTCATAGCCAATGTTATTAATACGTTCACCCATATAATCTGTTGTTACTTTTTTTGGGTTGTATATTACATCAGCGGTTTCTGAAACTAAATTAACATGAGCTGAATATATGTCAGGTATTTTATTTAATTCACGTGTTACAGCTTTGGAACACATTACGCAGGTCATTCCTGCAACATTTAACGTTTGCTTTTCATATGTAGCGGGGAATCCTGTATTATCAAAAATACTTAGAATTTCTTCTGCATCTATATTTTCAGCATCATATTCAACGGTGACTTCGTTTGATGAAATATTATCATAAACATTTGTTATAAAAGAATTTCTTTTTAATTCTTTTTCAATAACATCAAATGAAGTTTTATCAGACATATTTTCGACTATGAATATATGTTTTTTATTATTCATTTTGTCACCTCTTTTATGATTAATATTTTTTATTTAAATTAAATATATGTATTTAGGATTACCTAAATTATGTTAGTAACTTTTCAATATTATTTTTATTGTTAAAAAAGAAATTTATAAAATTAAAAGAGAAAATAAAAAGAAATTATTCTTTTAGTTGAGCTTCGTATTCAATTTCATGGAGGGTGTTTATAATTTCATCAGCTGTAATTTTTTCATCGTCATAAGTCACAACAACTTCTTTTGAATCTAAATCAGCATTAACATCACTTATATCATTATTTTCTGTTAATTCTCGAGTAATATTAGCTACACAATGTTTACAAGTCATATTTTCTACTACAAATGTTTTTTCAGTATTGCTCATTTTTTCACCTTTATAATTATATTTGTAAATATATTTTTTAATTTTAATATCTTTTTTTTATTTTAATTCGTATATTATTATATCAATATATATAAATATATTGTTTATTATATTTTTATATTAAATTTTGTAAACTCTTTCAAATTCTTTTAAATTTAATTAAAACAAGTTTTTTTTTTAAAAAAATGGAAGTTAGGATTTAAATTACTGAAATAACTGATTCATCAGCATCAACAATAATTTTCTCATCATTACGTATTTCATTAATTACATCGATTTCTGGATTATCCACCATAGGAATTTTGGATATTATAGCACCAATAGCAATGATAGGTTCGGCATTTTTACAAATAATAGCTTTAGGTGCAGTATTATTTTTAGCCATTTGATAAATAACATATGAACCTACTGTAGAACCTTTTCCAGATGGTATAATTAAAATTTTATCAGTAATACATTGATTGTATAATTCATGTTTTTTATCAATAACAATACCTGTTTTTGGGTCAACACCACCTAAAAAACTTATAGGATCTTTTGTAACAATAGCTAAACCTTCATCTTTTCCTTTGGATATTTGTCTACATTTAATATCAGTTGGCATTAATAAATTACTCCTAAAATCTATAATAAACCTTCAGATCTAATTAAATCAATGAATGTTTTTACTTCACCATCATCTTTTTGAGCAGATTTTTTGTTTGCCGGTTCTTGTTTGGTTTCTTCTACTTTTGGTTCTGGTTGTTTTTTGGTTTGTTCTGTTTTTGGTTTTGTTTCTGTTTGAGCTGCTTCTGTTTTGGTGTTACTTTCGGTTAGTCCTTGTGCTCTTAGTGCTTGTGTGAATGACATTCCTGTTGTGTCTACATTTGTATTTGTTGTTTGTTGTTTAGTTTGTTCTGTTTTTGGTTCTGGTTGTTTTTTGGTTTGTTCTGTTTTTGGTTTTGTTTCTGTTTGAGCTGCTTCTGTTTTGGTGTTACTTTCGGTTAGTCCTTGTGCTCTTAGTGCTTGTGTGAATGACATTCCTGTTGTGTCTACGTTTGTTTTTGTTTGTTTTTCTTCTTTTGTTTCTTGGATGTTTGTTTGAACGTATTCTACTGTTTCTTCTATTTTTTCTGTAACTTCTTGTACGACTGTTTTTGCGGTTTCGATTAGTTCATCTTTTAAGTTTTCTGGTTTTTCTTCAGTGTTTGTAGTTAGTCCTTCTGCTTTTAATGCTTGTGTGAATGACATTCCTGTTGTGTCTACGTTTGTTTTTGTTTGTTTTTCTTCTTTTGTTTCTTGGATGTTTGTTTGAACGTATTCTACTGTTTCTTCTATTTTTTCTGTAACTTCTTGTACGACTGTTTTTGCGGTTTCGATTAGTTCATCTTTTAAGTTTTCTGGTTTTTCTTCAGTGTTTGTAGTTAGTCCTTCTGCTCTTAGTGCTTGTGTGAATGACATTCCTGTTGTGTCTACGTTTGTTTTATTTTCATTTTCATTACTCATATCATTTCCCTTCTTTTTTTATAAAATCAGACATATCGAAATTATAAACTCCCTATTTAGTTTATTTATTCATATTTTTTCAATAAAAACTTCTTTTTAATTGTTCTTTTAAAATTTTTAATAATAACTTGGCTATGGTTAATAAATAAATTGATTATTATTAATTTAAACTCTATTTATTGTAATATTTAAATAATTCTGATTTGGATTTGTATTTGAGTATACTATAATATTTCAATTATGAAAAGATTTAAAAATGAGTATTGTCTCTTAAAACAACATTTAATAAAATAATTTTATTTTTAGTGAATCAATTATTAATAAAACCTTATTTTATTAGTTTTATTTTATTTATTTGTTTATTAACTAAATTAATTGATTCTCAAACATAAATAGTATAAAAAAAAAGATTTTAAAAAATAAGTGGAGTTTAATAACCTACATTTACTGTAAATCTTAATGCTATACAGATTAATGCGATTATGATTGTAGCAATAACAACTTGATTCGGTGAAAATTTTAAACCTGATGTATCATCATTGAAAAATCGTACAATACCTGCTCCACTTGCTGGTAATGTTTTTTTGTCTTTACGTGCCATATTATTTCCTCGTTATTATTCAACCCTATTTTATTATAGTTATAATATTGTTTATTTATTATACTATAAAATGTTTATGTATTGTATTATTTTTTATCTACATGATTTTTTACCATACGTATTGCACAGAAGTCTCCACACATACTACACATTTCATCATCAGAACTTTCAGTACTTTCATATATTTCACGTGCTCTTTCACCATTGATAGCTAATTCAAATTGTTTATTCCAATCAAAGTTATCTCTAGCAACAGCCATTTCATATTCTCTTTTCATAGTTTTTGGTATTTTTTTAGCTATGTCTGATACTTCAGCAGCTATTTTAGAGGCTATTACTCCTTCTTTAACTTGTTCAACATTAGGTATACTTAAGTGTTCAGCAGGAGTAACATAACATAAAAAGTCAGCTCCACTACTTCCTGCAATGCTTCCACCTATTGCTGCTGTTATATGGTCATAACCTGGAGCAACATCTGTTACAAGAGGACCTAAAACATAAAAAGGTGCTCCATCACATATTGTTTTTTCTATTTTCATGTTTGCTTTAATGTCTGTTATTGGTACGTGACCTGGACCTTCAACCATTACTTGAACATTAGCTGCTTTTGATCTTTTTACTAATTGTCCTAAGGTTGTTAATTCTCTAATCTGTGAAATGTCTGTTGCATCATGTATACAACCAGGACGTAAACCGTCACCTAATGATAGAGTAATATCATATTCATGACAAATCTCTAACAAGTAATCAAAATTCGCATATAATGGATTTTCTTGTTCATTGTGTATGATCCATGCAGCTGTTAAAGCACCACCACGACTTACAATTCCCATTAAACGTTCTGAATCTTTTAAAGATGCAACATTGTCTTTATTAATACCACAATGAACGGTTATGAAATCAATTCCTTGTTTTGCTTGATTTGTTATTATATTGAATATTGTATCTTCATCCATATCTACAATGGCTTTGTCTTGATTTAATGTATAAAATCCAGCTTCATATATTGGCACAGTTCCTAAAGGTATATTTGTACGTTCTAATATTTTTTTTCTAATTTCATTTAATTTAGGTCCTGTACTTAAATCCATAACTGCATCAGCACCATATTTTACTAGAACATCTAATTTTTCTAGTTCAACTGAAATATCTTCACTTTCTGTTGAAGAACCAATGTTTGCATTAATTTTAGTACTTAATCCTTCACCAATTCCTGTTGGCAATGTGTCTCTTCCTATATTTTTAGGAATAACAATTTTTCCACAAGCAACGTATTTACGTAGTTTTTCAACATCAACTTCTTCTTGTTTAGCTACTTCTTCCATCTCAGGTGTTACTATACCTTTTTTTGCTTGTTCTAATTGTGTCAATTTATGAACTCCTATTTTTTATTATATAAATATTATTAAGATATATATTTGATTTAATATAACAAAGTTGTTATTAATTAACAGATGTTTATTATTATTTTAATGGGTTTGGAATATTTGTTGAATCTTGGGGATATTTGTTAATACTTGTTTGTTTTCCAATGTCTTTAAGACGTTCATCTAAAAACATTTTTCCTGCTTCTGTTACTGCATAAATGGGAACATTACTTCCATAATAATAGGGTTTATGTTCTTCAGCATATTCTCTAATATTTTTAGATGCACAAGCAGTTATAATATCTGCAACACTAAAAATTTCTTCTGTTAATTCTTTTGTTATGTTGGTTGTATGAGCTATAAATAAATATACGTCTACATCATCAGGTAGAGAGTATTCTCTTATTTCTTTAACTATTGGTGAAGGAATTAAAGTAATACCAATTTTTTTATATCCTTGATCTATTGCTTTTTGTAAACCTTTAATTGGATTTAACTCGGCGGTTTCTGGATTTACGACATTTTCCATACCTACTTTTTCCATTACTTCTGGTATGGGTGTAGTACTAATAAGTCCTGAAACTCTTCCACCTACTCCTTGAATTATATCGGGATCTGTCATTATAAGTGTACCTACTCCATCACATGCTCCAACAACACAATCTAAATTACCTAATTTGACATTACTTCGAAGTATTTCTGATATTCCTACGCTTAGCATATCTTTTAATATTACTTTTCTATCTTTTGTACAGTATCCAAAACTGTCTATTCTGTATTCAATATTACTTTTAATTTTTTCTTTATCAAATTTTTTAATTTTTTGATATTTACTAAAAATAGGACAATAATTTACAATAGGATCTGTTACGTCAGTTACTTTTCCATTTTTTATAGTAACTTTAGATAATCCTGTTGTTTCAATCACGTGTTTATCTTCTAACATATTATTCACCCTTAATAGATAATTTTACAAAGATTTTTTTATATATTTTTCTAAAATATTAATCTTTTTATTACCCTAAAGTATATATATTAAATTAAATAAATTATTA
>AUXO018425317.1_pt1 | contig 14558 bp, 13 predicted proteins | sample 768731 | NCBI WGS metagenome assembly AUXO01 (sample SAMN02715735, study PRJNA202380) | gut metagenome | biome: sheep rumen | host: Ovis aries | place: New Zealand: Palmerston North | reverse complement strand
TTGAAAGAAAGAATAAATGAGATGAATGATGATGACTATGTGGAGAGGAAGCTGCAATTGTTGTATGATCAGAAGAAAGAGCAGAAGAAGTAGGGGATGATGAGAAGATGCTGATTATGTATTGTAATAGAGCATCTTCTTTATTATTTAGATAAAAGATTTTTTCTGAAAAGTATAAGCAATTGATGTTGGAGAGGGTATGAATTATTTAAGTTTAGCATTTTTTGTTTTTTTTATAGTTTTTTTTGTAATATATTATATAGTCAAACCACCTTATAGGTATATTGTTATTTTTGCGGGTAGTTATGTTTTTTATGGATATGCTAATCCAAGTATGCTTTTTGTTTTAATGGGTGTTACAGTTATATCCTATATAGGTGGTTTTGTTTTAAACAAGAAAAAATCAAGATGGATATATGCTGTTTTTTTTATACTAGAAATCCTATTTTTGGCAACATTTAAATACTATGCTTTTATTGTTGATAACGTCAATTTTTTGTTAGATAAAATATTTTCTATTGAACCTATAGTTACGAATTGGAACATCGTTCTTCCTATAGGGTTGTCTTTTATGGTTTTTCAAGCATGTAATTATCTTTCGGATGTGTATAGGAACAAAATGTCTGCAGAAAAGAATATCATAAGATATGCAGCGTACGTGGCGTTTTTTCCAACGGTGTTATCTGGTCCTATACAAAAAGCAAGAAATCTTATTCCTCAAATAGCTAATCCGAAGAGATTTGAAAGTGAACAGGCAAAAAAAGGTGTAATTTTATTTGCTTGGGGTGCATTTGAAAAAATAGTGATTTCGAATAACTTAAGCGAATTATACTATAGTATACTATCGGATTATAATAATCGTTCTTCTGCTGAAGTAGCAATAGGTGTGATTCTGTTTTCAATATACATATACGCTGATTTTTCATCTTATTCTGACATGGCTAGAGGAGTTGCTAAAATACTTGGAATAGAAGTAGGGAAAAACTTTAATAACCCATATTTGTCTCAAAGCACTTCTGAGTTTTGGAATAGGTGGCATATAAGTTTAAATGAATGGTTTATAGAAAATATTTATATTCCTCTTGGTGGAAATAGAAAGGGTATTATTCGCAAGTATATTAACGTAATGATTGTATTTATTATAAGTGGATTCTGGCACGGAGCTGCTTGGCACTTTGTTGTGTGGGGAATAATAAATGGCGTATTTGTTGTTATAGGTGATATTATTAAACCTATAAAGAGTCAAATATATAAAGATATTAAAATTGATGAAAAAGCAGAATACATTGTATATATAAGAAGAATAATAGTCTTTTGCTTGATAACACTTTCTTGGGTCTTTTTTGCATCGGGAATCCAAGACTCAATTGAAATATGTAAAAAAATAGTATTGTTTGATAATTTAAGTATTTTTGATAAAAACTTATTAAATATAGCGGGAAGCACAACACAAACATTTTTTGTTTTAATTATGCTACTAATCTTTTGTGCAATTCAATTAAAAAGACAGAACGAAGGAAAGGTATATGAAGTATATAGTAAGCAACCCTTTTTGTTACAGTGTTTACCTATAGCGATTCTTATATGTGTTTGTATATTTGGAGCGTGGTCAACAGATACATATGTTAATTCTCAATTTTTATATTTTCAATTCTAGGGAGTAAATATGAAGCGTTTTATAAAATACATAGTAGATATTATTGTTATAGCTGTACTAATAATGATATCAATTTTTGTTGTGATTACCACTTATCCTAAAGGCGTATTTCATGATTCTTATCAGAGTGTGATTGTAGATAAATATAGAAGACTTCAAAAAATAGATGATCCTAAAATAATAATTGTTGCCGGAAGTTCGGCAGCTTTTGGAATTAATCAAGATATGATGGAAGATGAAACGGGATATAAGGTTGTAAATTTAGGACTTCAAGCAGGATTTGGAAACTTGTTTCCTTCAGAATTATCAAAAGAAAACATAAATGAAGGGGATATAGTGTTATTGGCATATGAATACGACTGGGTCAATGACTTCCATTCAATGGCACAAGATTTAATAATGTCTGGCATAGATGAAAATATTGATATGTATAAGCATATACCGATAGATCATTGGAAGGATTTTGTGGGATATTTACTTAAGTATGCGGAAAAAAAGAAAAATTATGAAGGGTCTGATAAAAATGGGATATATAAAAGATCGTCCTTTGATCAAAATACAACACAGATGATAGCACATAGAGAATATACTCTTGAAAATCCTGAGATATTGCCTATGATGCGTGATCAAAAATTGGATTTATCTAATGTATCCATATCTGATGAGACGAAAACTTACCTAAGAAAGTATAAGAAATATGTAGAAGATAGAGGAGCTAGAGTTTATTTCGTTTCACCTCCAGTACTAAAGAAAGCAGTTATATGTGATTATAAAGAATTTGAAAATTTAAAAAATCAAGAAGAAGAACAGATAGGAATAATGTATATCACAGACGCCCTTGATTATTTATATGACAAAGAGTATATGGCAGATACTATTTATCATTGCAATAATGAGGGAGAATACATTAGAACAAAACAATTAGTAAGGGATTTAAAAAAAATATTATAAATATATAATAAAACAAGCTTTAATAATTAATAAAGTTTGTATAATTTATCCAAAGCTAATTTGTTGAAAATGCGTGAAATACATTGTATACTTAATAAGTTGCAGTGTGTAAAAATAAAGAATTTATAGTGGGAGAAAAAAAATGGGAATTAGTGTAGCATTGCTAGCCTACAAAGAAGAAGAGAATCTTAAGGTTTTGCTTCCACAGATTATTGATAATATCAAAAAGTGTGGCGAAGAGTATGAGTTATTAGTGGTTGATACAGAAAAACCGCTAGATAATACGAAGGACGTATGTGAGAAGTTCGGTGCAAGATATATTAATCAGGAATTACCAGGTTTTGCAGGAGCCTTTAAGACAGCAATAAAATATGCAAAAATGGATAAATTTTTGATAATGGATTCTGATGGTTCACATCCACCAGTTGTCATCCCAGCTATACATAAGAAATTTGTTGATGATAAATGTGATGTTGTGATTGGTTCTCGTTATTGTAAGGGTGGAAAGACAAATGATGTCAAGTCATCTCAAATAATGAGCCATTTGCTGAATTTTGCATATAGAGTAGTGCTTGGATTACATGCGAAGGATTTATCTACAGATTATCGTATGTACCACACAAAGCAGTTAAAAAGGGTAAAGCTTAAGTGTAAAAACTATGATGTGTTAGAAGAAGTATTGTTGATGCTACAGCTAAACAAGAAGAATCATAGATTAAAATTTGGTGAAGTTCCAATTAACTTTCAAAAAAGGATGTATGGAGAGTCAAAAAGGAGATTATTACCATATATCTGTACGTTTATATCAACACTCGTAAGATTATTTTTTGTTAGAATTAAGGCGGGTTTGCCAAAAAAGAAGGTAAAAAGATGAGTAAACTATTTAAACAAATATTAAGATTTGGCGTGGTTGGTGGAATATCGTTTGTTGTTGATTTTGTTATAACGAATGTAGTGGCGTTGTTACTTAGAAAAATCGGCATCGAACCTACAACTTCAGCCATGATAGGTGCTCTATTCGGCTTTGTTGTATCTATTATTGTTAATTATATATTAAGTATGCATTGGGTCTTTGAAAGAAAAGACGACATGAATCGCGGCAAGGAGTTTACGATTTTTGTTGTTTTGAGTCTTATAGGATTAGGATTAAACGAGTTAATAATCCTAGGGTGCATGATGCTAATTAATAACGTGGGTTGGTGTGCTGATTTTACACAATGGTGTGTTGATGTTGTAAGCCATGTATTTAGTATGACATTTGAAGGAATGGCAACAGCAGGTTCTAAGATAATTGCGACTGCTATTGTTATGGTGTTTAATTTTGTGACTCGTAAGATTTTTCTGGAGAAGAAGGATGGTGAAACAGATATCGAGAAAAAGATATAAAGGAGTTATGATTTGAAAAGAATAATAATCACAGGTTTTTCGGGTTTTGTAAGTAGACATTTTTTGAATTATTTATATGATAACAAGAAAGAATATCAAGTTTTAGGAGCAGATATTAATGAACCTAAATTTGATATAAATAATTATTCAGATGTATTAGATATTTCATTTAAAAAATGTAATATGCTAGATGAAAATGTAGTAAGTGACATGGTACAGGAGTTTGCACCTGATTATATTCTTCATCTTGCAGCTTTTTCTTCTGTAGCATATTCATGGGAACATCCAGCAGAATGCTTTAATAATAATACGAAAATATTTTTAAATGTTACTAATGCAGTCAGGGCACTTAATAAAAAATGTAGAATACTTTCAGTTGGCTCGTCAGAGGAATATGGAAATGTTTCTAAAGAACAATTACCCCTTAAAGAAAGTATGAACCTTAATCCTGTTAGCCCATATGCTGTTGCAAGAGTATCACAAGAGATGATGTCTAAGGTGTATGTCAATAGCTATGATATGGATATTGTACTTACAAGAAGTTTTAACCATATGGGACCACATCAAGATGAAAGATTTGTTATTCCATCATTTATAAGAAAAATTCTTGATGTAAAGGAAAGTGGAAGAGGTACAGGTACAATTGAGACGGGTGATACAACAATTATTAGAGACTTTGTTGACGTAAGAGATGTTGTTAGAGCATACTATGAGCTTTTAATGGAAGGCACACCTGGGGAAGTATATAATATATGCGGTGGAAAAGGTGTGGAATTATCTGAAGTATTAGAAGAGATAGCAGATATTATTGGCGTTGATATAATTGGTAAGGTTAATCCAGAGTATGTTAGACCAGACGACAATAGGCAGATAATAGGTAGTGTAGACAAAATAAAAAGAGATATTGGTTGGGAAGCAAAGATTCCACTTAGACAAACGTTAACTGATATGATAGAGACAATGAGAAATAATTAAAAGCATCAATAGGAAAGGAAGAAGAACATGGCAAAGAAGGCACTGATTACAGGTATTACAGGTCAAGATGGAAGCTATTTGGCAGAATTTTTGCTTGAGAAAGGATATGAAGTTCACGGGATAATTCGTCGTTCATCAGTCCATTCTACAGAAAGGATTGACCATCTTCTAAAAGCAGGAACAATTACAATTCATGATGGAGATTTGTCAGACTCTTCTTCAATAGTTAAGGTTATAAGCATTGTAAAGCCTGATGAAATATATAACTTGGCAGCACAATCACATGTAGGCGTTTCTTTTGATGCAGCTGAATACACAGGTGATGTTGATGCCATAGGTGTTCTTAGAGTGCTTGAGGCAGTTCATATGCTTGGAATGGATAAGACGTGTCGAATTTATCAAGCATCTACCTCTGAACTATATGGTAAGGTTGAAGAGGTACCTCAAAATGAGAATACTCCATTCCACCCATATAGTCCATACGCTGTTGCTAAGCAGTATGGTTTTTGGATGATTAAGCAATACAGAGAAGCTTATGGTCAGTTTGCTGCAAATGGTATTTTATTTAACCATGAGTCAGAGAGACGAGGAGAGCAGTTCGTTACACGTAAGATAACAAGAGCAGCTGGACGTATTGCAGTAGGTATACAAGATAAATTATATCTTGGCAATTTAGATTCTCTACGTGACTGGGGATATGCAAAGGATTATGTTGAGTGTATGTGGTTAATCATGCAGCAGGATGAGCCAGATGATTATGTAATAGCTACTGGTGTTCAGCATACAGTTAGAGAATTTACTACACTTGCATTTAAGTATGTTGGTATTGAACTTGAGTGGAAGGGAAAGGGAGTTAACGAACAAGGAATTGATAAGGCAACAGGCAAGGTACTTGTTGAAGTGTCTGAAGAGTTCTATCGTCCAACGGATGTAGTTAATCTTTGGGGAGATCCAACTAAAGCAAAGACAAAACTCGGTTGGGATCCTCAGAAGACAAGTTATGAAGACTTATGTCGTATTATGGCTGAACATGATTATGAACTTGCAAAGCAGGAAGCTAAGCTGACAAAATAAAAAGGAGACTATTGTGGATAATTTATATATAGTGATGCCTGCATATAACGAGGAAGATAATATAGAGATAGTTATAAAACAGTGGTATCCATTGCTTGAAGGAAAAGGCGAGAATTCGAGGCTAGTGATTGCTGATTCAGGATGTGTTGATTCAACTCATGAAATAATAGAAAATTTGAAAAAGAATGGTTATTCAAAACTAAAAACATTTTCAAAGGGCGATAGACAACACGGACCCAAAGTTTTAAATCTTTATAAGTATGCTATAAAAAACAAAGCAGATTGGATTTTTCAGACAGACTCAGACGGCCAGACGAATCGAGATGAGTTTAACAGATTTTGGGAGAGTCGTAATGATTATGACGTAGTACTAGGGTATAGACCAGTTCGTGGAGATGGGAAAGATAGAAAATTTGTAGAAAATGTGGTGTGTCTAATCGTCCGGTTATTCTTTGGCGTTAAAGTTAAAGACGCTAATGCTCCATTTAGATTAATGAAGACAGATGTTGTTAATAAATATATAGGTAGATTTCCGAAAGACTACAATATACCTAATATTATTTTTACTACTTTTTTTGTATATTATAAAGAAAAAGTGTTGTTTCTTCCTATAACCTTTATGCCAAGGCAGGGAGGAAAGAATTCTATAAATATAAAATCAATTGTCAAAATAGGAATAAGAGCTCTGGGCGATTTTTATAAATTTAGAAAAGGACTTAAAGAGTAGGAAGAAAGAGGAATAGACTAGTTAGGAAGGATAAAAAAATGGGAAAAAAATTAACGATAGTAATACCTTGTTACAACGAGAAAGATTCATTGCTTCAAATCTTGGAAAAAATTAACAATTGTCCTATTAAGAATAAAGAGATAATAATTGTTGATGATATGTCAACGGATGGAACACGTGAACTTCTAAAAAATGAAGTCGAGAAGATGGTTGACAAAGTAATATATCATGAAGAAAACACTGGCAAAGGTGGAGCTTTGAGAACAGGATTTATGGCAGCCACAGGCGATGTTGTTATCATTCAGGATGCGGACATGGAGTATGACCCTAATGAGTATCCTAGAGTGGTAAATCCAATAGCTAGAGGTGAAAATAAAGTTGTATATGGTTCGAGATTTTTGAAGCAGAAAGCAAAAGGATATTTAGCAAATAGACTAGCTAATAAAGGGCTTACAATGCTTTCTAATATTATGACGCATCAAAGATTAACGGATATGGAAACATGCTATAAGGCATTTGATAGGGAGTTAATACAGTCTATCGATATAGAAGAAAAAAGGTTTGGGTTTGAACCTGAAATAACTGCTAAGATTTCGAAGATGGGAATAATTATTAAAGAAGTGCCTATATCATACTATCCAAGAAGTAATGAAGAGGGAAAGAAAATAGGAATAAGTGACGGTTTTAGAGCACTTCATTGTATTTGGCATTATAGTAGATAGAATAAAAAATAAAAAGGAACTCATATTGATGAGTTCCTTTTTGTTGAATTCGAAGGTTAGTAATATTTATGAGAGAGAGAAGACTATTTATACTATTTTTATCGGTATTTGCAGCGTTAACATCAATATATTATTATGAGGGAATGGTTGATGCTATGAATACCACAACAATGGCTTTTTCATACAAATATGGTTTTATTCCTAGAGCATTTTTGGGGTCGCTATTAAAAGCAGTAGACATTCTTCCAGGAGAGCAATATACATATGAAGGAGTATGTATTTTATCCTGGATATTGCAGGTTGTTTTTTTATTAGTGTTAATATTGTTTATTAATTATATTATAAAAAAAGCAGGAGAAAAGATGCTTTTTAAGCTTGCTCCAACAATAATTGTATTTGTTATATTTGCATTTCCTGAATACGTAACTGAGGAAAACTTTGGTAGACCAGATGTAGTTATGGTTATACTTACAATTATTGGAGTGTATGCATTAATAAAACAAAAATTTGAATGGATCGTTGTTCCAATCGCCATTATTTCAATGTGTAATCATCAAGGATACATTCTAATGTTCTTGAATGTATTATTAGTATTGCTTTTTGTCGGGTGTTTTGATTATAAAAAGAAAAGAAATTACTATATTGTGTTAATAGTTTTATTGATAATAACGTCAATATCACTATTCGTTTATTTGAATTTTTATAGTCATAATAATAGTGTTGAAGAATATAAGATGATTTATTCTGATGCAGAAAAACTCTCATATTATAACCTTGTACATAAAGAAGTTATGATGCATGAGATACTTGGTGAATCACCTTTTGTTGACGAGTGGCCATATCATATAGTCAATTTTGAAGAATTTGGTATTTTTGCTTTGTTGATGAGTCCGTATATATATTTGGGCGGTAAATTTTTCGTTAAATGTGTAATGAAAGCACAAGGAATTGAAAAGTTGAAATATTTAGCATTGGCATTTGGATCATTTACAATACTTCCAGACATGATAGTAAAAATTGATTATGGAAGATGGATGTTTGCCATACTTACTTATTATTTCTTAGTTGTCATAGCGATGATTGCAAAAAAGGATATTATATGTGTTAATGAATATAATGCCATTTCAAAGAGTTTTAGTAATAAGAAATCCGTTGCCTTGGGAATGATAGTATATCCATTTTTGTTTTCGCCTTTTTTGGCAAATGGTATAACGACATTAACAGGAATAATTGTTAATTATTTTAGAGGTGTGTAATGAATAGTATCATAAAAAAGAATTATATGACAATTATTTGCCTTGTGCTAATTATTATTGGGGAAATAGTTTTTTTTAGAAATATACTATTTACAAGTGCATTAATTGGCGATGGGACAGATGGTATATTGAATACATTATTTGCTGAACATTGGTATCAAGTTTTGCGTGGACAGGAAAAATGGTCTGAACTTACATGTTTTTATCCTGCAGAAAATGTTTTATCGTATTCTGATATGATGCTTGGTGTTGGAATACCCTATAGTTTTTTTAGACTATTAGGATTTAGCAAATATATTGCGGTAGAAATAGTATATGTGCTCATTCACGTTGTAGGAAGTATAGCAATGTACTATTTTTGCTTTAAGTGTATTAATTTAAAAGAATTAGTATCGTTAATTGTTGTTTGGCTATTTTCTTTTTCAACTAGTTATTATGCACTAACAACTAATCCTCAAATGTTTACGGTTAGCTTTATACCAATTCTTCTTATAATGATTCATAAATACTATAAGAATATACAAACAAAGAAAAGATGGGTATATGGATGTTTAGCTGTAATATTTTTTGAGATACTCTTTTACACGGCATTTTATGTTGGCTTTTTTATGTCTTTAGTTTTTATGTTTTCTTTGCTTTCGTATTTTATTGTTGCCATAGTAGTCTATTTGAGAAAAAAGGAAAGGGTAATAGATAAAGAGTTGGTTGCTCACTGGAAAGACTACATAGTGCTACTCTTGTTAGCAATAGTATTAATAGGACCTTTTGTTTATTTATATATCCCAACAGTTCAACAAATAGGTGGAAGAGAGTGGGAAACGGTACTGCAGCTAATACCGACGCTTAAAGATGTATTTAATATAAGTGATTATACGACAACAGGTTATGATTCAAAATATTATAATTGTCATATTGGAATAAACATTATACTATTTGTGCTGTTAGTTGGACTTGTAATATACAGTTTCGTATTTAATAAGAATAATAAAAACAAAAAAAATCAGCTATGGTTATTGATATTGTTTATAACATGTTTTTTGATATCAATAAAAATAGGAAATTTTTCTTTATGGTATGTTATTTGGAAAATAATACCAGGTGCATCAGCCATTCGTGCCCAGGCAAGATTTATATTTATGACAGTAATGATTCTTGCTTTTTTGATAGGCGTATTGATTAATAAAATAAATATCAAACGACGGTACTTACAAAACATAATATATGTGGTAGTTTTTGTCGTTGTAGTAGTATTAAATCAATCAAATATAGGAAATACTTCTAACTGGACATACGAGGAAATTCAAAAGATAGAGGATAACACATCTCAACCACCTAAGGATTGTGAAGCATTCTTCGTAACAGTTGATAAAGAAACAATTGATTTATATGATTCAAGAATTGAAATATATGCTTGGGTGATTGCAGAAAAATATGGATTAAAGACTTTGAATGGTTACTCGGGCCAAAAACCAATAGGATGGGATTTTGATGTTTATGCAGACAATTACCTTGAGAAGGTAAATGAATGGATAAATCTCAATAAATTAGATAATATTTATAAATATAGCTTTAGAACAAATAGCTGGGAAAAATACAACTAAGGGATAATATGACTAGAAAGAGACTGAATACACAATCGATACTTTGCTTATTAGCTATTATTATAGGTGAGGTGATATTTTTTAGAAATATTATATTTACAAATTCTATAATAGGCGATGGAACAGACGGGTTATTGAATATACTATTTTCGGAACACTGGTACCAGGTGTTTTTAGGAAAGGAAAAGTGGTCAGAGCTTCCGTTTTTTTACCCGGCTGACAATGTTTTGAGTTATTCCGATATGATGCTTGGAATGGGGATACCTTATAGTTTATTAAGAGCATTTAATCTTAGCATGTATAATGCATCAAATATAGTCTACATCGGGATTCATATATTTGGTAGTTTTACTATGTACTATTTTGCAAGAAGATGTTTAAGGTTTAAAGAGACAGTTTCCTTGATAGTGGTATGGCTATTTTCTTTTTCTAATAGTTATAATGTACTTACATTTAATCCTCAGATGTTTACTGTAAGTATTTTGCCATTTTTGTTTTTGCTTTGTTTTAGGTTTTATGAATATTTAGATAATAAAAAAAAATATGTATATGGTATAATCGCAGCGCTAGTGTTAAGCTTGATCTTTTATACAGCTTTTTATGTTGGATATTTGTTAATACTTGCCGTAATGCTATGTGTTGTAACATACTTGATTATCGAAGGAATTTATTATTTAGTATATAAGAAATCATTTGGTACTCATAAGATAATAAAACATATAAAAGATTTAATAATAGTATTTGCTTGTTTTTTAATTTTTATGACTCCATTTGTATGGTTGTATTTGCCTGCTTTAAGAGAGGTTGGGGGAAGAACTTGGCATGAGGTGCAAGCATTAATTCCAACGTTGGGAGAAATATTAAATCTAGATGATTATATTATAATTGGATTAGATGCGAATTTATACAACAAACGTTTGGGAATAAATATAATAGAATTGGTTATTCTTATACCTTTATTTGTATATCAATTATTTTTTTTGAAGAATAATAAAAAAAAGAAAATACAATTAGTATTATTTATGTGTTTCTTGGTTTGTTTTGCTTTTTCTTTTCAGTTTCATGGGTATTCTTTATGGAAAATAATATGGAGAATAGTACCAGGAGCATCTGCAATTCGTGCACAAGGAAGATTCTTTTTTATGACATTTATCCTTTATACGTTGTTAATGGGATATTTGTTAAACGAGATTAATAATTCTAAGGCATTAATAAATAATGCAGTATATTTATTGGTATTTGTGGTTGTGACAGTTACTAATTTTTCGCCTATTGGAACATCTACAAATTGGAACAAGGACGAAATTAATAATGTGATGGAATATGTAGAACAACCGCCAAAGGATTGTGATGTGTTTTTCGTGACGTGTGATCAAAATAAGCTTAAAATAATTGAGCCAAGAATGGAAATATATGCGTGTGCTATTGCAGAAAAATATGGAATTAAAACTATAAATGGTTATACGGGAAAGAATCCTAGTGGATGGAAATTAAATGCTATTGAATCAGATTATTATGAAAAGGTAGATGATTGGTGCAATTCTAAAGAAATAGACCATATATATAGATATGATTATTCAGATAATAGTTGGACATTATATTGATAAGATAGGAGTAGAGGATGGTTCAGAAAAGAGAGAGTCAATATGAATTAATGCGAATTGTATTGATGTGTATGGTGCCAATATTCCATCTTATGATATATAATCTTATGCCCTTTGTGGAATATAATGGAAGCAATACGTTATTGTCCATAGCACTTAGTGTTGGAACTGGAATACCTGCGGATTATGCATATATGGCATTGAGTGCGTATTTTTTCATTAAAATGAAAGATAAACCTGTAGTAAAAAGATGGTTATTATTATTGTTTCAAGTGGCGTTTGTTTATATTATTAGATTTGCATTTGTAAGAGGAATATATGGATTTGACAATCCAGATTATATGATAGAAGGGTTTATAATACCTGGCGCGTGGTGGTATATTAAAGCATATTTAGTTATATCACTAATATATCCCTTTTTGAATTATCTTATCTATAAAATGAGTAAAAAGGCTTATATAGTCGTGCTGTCTATATTATTATTATTATTTCTAGTTATTAATTACTTTAAGACTCCTAATTTTGGAAGCGATATGATTGCATTTCTTTTCACATATTTTGTCATGGGTTTTTTGATGAGGTTTAACGGATATGAAAGGTTTCTTGGAATAAAAACAAAACCAATATATATGTTTGGAGTATTTATATTTGTATATATTGTTCTTTTATTAATTTGTATTTATGTAAAACATCCTAGATTTGGTGTTGATGTGCAAATTGCAGAAGATGTAATACAATATGCTATTAATAGATATAATATAGCGGGATTTGTAATGGGGTTATCGCTATTTTTTGGTGTAAGAAGCATAAAAATCTCATTCAATAAAGGAATAAATACATTGGCAAAATCTACGTTTTATGTCTTCATGTTACACGAGACCGTTATGAGTGCATTTTGGCTAAATGAATGGTGTTGGTTTCCAATGCAGGAATACTCCTTAATAAAGTTGATAGCGTGGATTATAATATATATTTTAGCAGTATATATGGTAGGCATAATTATATGCTTAATATATGAAAAGATAATAAGAAAGTTTGTAACGAAATTTGTTAATTACATTATGAAGAAAAAAGCGTTTGATAAGTTAGAAAGTTCATTTCATAAAATAGGTACAAATAATGAGTGTAAATAATAAGCGAATAGAATGGATTGATATAGCAAGAGGCTTTGCAATATTATTAATAATACTGGGCCATTCTAATATATTAAATGGAAGTATAAATGGTTTTATTCATTCATTTCACGTACCTCTATTTTTTGTTGTTTCTGGATTGTTGTTTAAGGGTGAAGACTTGGCTAGAAGTATTAAAAAGCGCGGAAAGCAGTTGTTAATACCTTTTTACATTACAGGAACTATTGTTGTTATAGGCAAGTTAGTATTTACATATGTTTCAAACTCGGAAATCCATATAAAAGATATTATTAATTGGATAGTGGCTTTAATATGTGGCTATGGATATGATTATGATTTTTTTGGACATACAATATACGCCATTGGAGCAATATGGTTTTTATGGGCCTTGTTTTGGTCATTTGTGACACTTCAAATAATTTTTAAACTAACTAAAAGAACTAGTGAATGGATCAGGGCTTTAGCAGTTATAATAGTGTCAGTCATTGGATATATTATTGGACAGTTTTTTTGGATTCCAACTAATATAGATTTGGGATTATATTGCGTTATATATTTGTATTTCGGATATATATTAAAGAATTATCTATTAGATTATTTAAAGAATAATAGAATAATAAACTATTTGATAATAGCATTATGTATAGCTATATATGTATATGCCTCTATTATTAATGGATTATATATAACAACAAGGCAGACAGATACAATAATAAGTGTATTAGGAGCATTAGCGGGAAGTTTAGTGTGCTTAGAGATATCGATGCTATTTGAAAAATTGCAATATGTCTCTAAGGTTATTATCTGGTATGGAATGAATTCTCTTTTGATTATTTGCGTTCATAATATTGAGATAATGCTTATTACTTGGGATAGAATAACAGTACAGGGTATATTACAATATGGTTTTGTAGTATTTATAATTAGATTACTAGTGATAAGTGGAATAGTCGCAATTATAAATATGATTAAACAAAAAAGGAGAACTTAATGGATAAAATAAAAAAGTGTATTGATAGAATTATTCAATATATTCTTTTAATACTAATGCTAGCTATTGTAGCAATAGTACTTGTAGTTGATCGGTTCAACCAGGATTATTTGTATTATGATATGCCAATTCATAATTGGGTAATATTAATTATAGTTGTATTAATGGTCTTTTTTTCAATTTGGTTTTTTAAAGGGAAAAAAGATATAAATTTGAAAAAATATTGGTTGCTGATTGCAACAATAGCTCTTTTTATTGTTCAATTAGTTGTTTATAGAAGCATAAAATTTGCAGTTGGCTGGGATGTGGATTTTATGAATCAGTTTTCACATGAATATGTAAATGGTGCACTATCTGATTTTGGAGATCACTATTTTAAAATGTATCCAAATAATGTACTTATTTTTTTTGTTTATGTTACATTTGTTAAAATCGGTGATGTAATAGGAATTAATGGTATTTCTTTGTTGGAAATATTTGG
>AUXO010210121.1_pt1 | contig 14558 bp, 4 predicted proteins | sample 768731 | NCBI WGS metagenome assembly AUXO01 (sample SAMN02715735, study PRJNA202380) | gut metagenome | biome: sheep rumen | host: Ovis aries | place: New Zealand: Palmerston North | reverse complement strand
TCAGTATCATTCTTAACATCAGGAACCTCAGGAGTAGTCGTATTCTCAACCGGCTCAACCACTTCAGTATCATTCTTAACATCAGGTGTTTCCGGTAATGTTGAATTTGTATCTACTTCAGTTGTACTGTTTGCTGTGGAATTTGCACTTGTACCGTTACCTTCAACATTTGTTGAATTTCCTTGAGCGTCAGAGGTACCAGTTCCATTTCCTGTTCCATTGGTACTGTTTCCACTTGAAGAGTCAGAACCTGAACCAGTTCCATTGTTTCCACCGTTGTTACCGTCACCACTTTGTGCATCAGTATTTGCTCCAGAACCACTTCCACCATTGTTGGTTTTGGTCATGGTTTTTGCAGCACCAGTCATACTTGAAGAACCTGAAAATCCACTTGCTCCTGCACTTGCTCTTGCAAATGCATTTGATTCTCCTCTGGATCCATCATTCAAGTATTCACTGATTCCTTCACTTATATCTACTGTTCCTGTTGAATCGGAACCTGTAGTTGATGGTGTGTTTGATTGACCCGGAACATTTGCTGCATCAGGGTTTTTTGTAGCTGATGCATAAACGTGAGCGTATTCGGAGAGTCCTTGTACACCCAATGCTGCTCCAACTTTTAATACCCAGTCATGGAAGTTAATGTTACCACAAGTGTGGTGACAACATGCTACTCCATAACGATTTGCGTTATCAACATATTTTTGTAACAGATCTTTTCTCAAAGTATTATCTTTTGTTTCCCAATATTTTGCCATATCTGCTGTTAATAAATATCCAATCATTGATTGAACAGCATATGATTTATATTGAGCATCAACTTGGAAATATTCACTGTATGTTACGGTTTTTGCAATTTCACGTAATAATCCGTTACCAACAATACCTGCATTGTTTCCAGAGGTTGTGTTAAACACAGCCCTTCCGTTCTGGTTTTCTTGATATTTTTGTGTTGTCAACATTGTTTTCATTAAGTTTTCGAAATTCATTGACATCTGGTTCCAACCACCGACATCAGTGGTCATAGCACCTAACCATTGCGGATTTAATATTGTTGTTCTGGTTTCACGTTTGACTTCTTCACCTAAAGTACTTAGTACTATATTATTCTTATCACGAATATCTAATAATACCGTATTCACAAGTGCACCATGCACATTTGCTGCATTTAATAAACCACCATACCAGTCAACATAGTCGTCTGAATCAAGGTATCTCCAGGTACTGTCCAGGTTTTGAATAACAAGCTGAACATTTTTAAGTAAATAGGTTAATCCTTCACGATCATCATCTACTACAATGTTACCTTCATTATCCACATTCCAAGAGTGACCTATTCTTGTTTCATAAATATCAGCCAAGTCTTCTGAAATACCTGTATTATTTTCAGTTAACTGTGTTGCAGCATTGTTAAGGTAATCTGATACACCAGTACCTTCTAATACTGCTCCAGGCAATCCATATAACCTTTGTAATGAACCAGTTTTATTATAATGTAATTTTACATAATTATCCTGTGTTTCATTTAATGCATTTACCATTTCAACAGCTTTAGTCATTAAAGCAATCCAGTCAGGGTTATTGGTTACAATTGTAGCAAAAACATCAATTCTTGGTCTATTGTAAACCATATCTGCATGGTACATTTGTCTTAGTTCATCCATAGGAATTACTTCAACACCAGTTACTGTTCCTGTCTGATCCCAAACAGGTCTTACACCTAAAAGGTATAAGAATTGTGCTATACTAATTCCTTCTGTACGTAAAACTTCAGTACCCCAGATTACTTCCCCAACTAATTGAGGGAATCCTATTTGACCCATATCATCTTGATATTTGTCTAAGATTTTGTTTACTGAATTAACTGCTGCATACCATGCACTTTTACTAGGGATTTTTGATGTATCACTAGCATACATGGAACCACCGGTAGGTAATACATCAGAATATAACGGATCTGCAGATAATGCCGGTTCAACATAACCTCCACTTAAAGCTGTGAATATATATTCCCATTCTTTGTTATCAAGAATTCTGTTAATTGTATCTTCAATTAAGATTAAATCCTGATAAAAGTCTGAAGATTTGTTAAATACACCATACATTTCTGAAATTTCATCAATTGTTGATCCTTCAACAAGTGATGTTATTATATTCTTCAATACACCTGTAATTAAAGTTTTTTGATCGTTGAAATCTCTTTCTTTAATTTTATCGAAATAACTTCCGGTTATTTCTGGGTAATACATGTGCATTATATGATCAAGAACTTCAGTTCTTGAAGATACTATAGAGGTTACTCCAGTAATCATGTCTGTATCATTCCAGACTTTACCTAATGTGTGCATACCAAAGTTAATTTTGTCTGCAGACATTGCTTCTATATCATCATGTATTTGAGCTAACCATTGATCAAACAATTCATCTGTATGATTTAAATATTCTTCCAATTTAGGTAAATCTTCATCGAAGTTAGTCATGTTCAATCTCCAGTGAAGGAGTTGATAACTTCCATCAGAAGTACGGTTAAACTCAAATTGTGATAATTTATCAGCTTCCAATATTAATTTATGTTTTGCATGATAAATTGTAGATTCGTTTTCAGTGTCTAATGCAATATAATAATCTTTCAAAGCTTCTGTAACAACCATGTAATCAGGTAAATCATAACCTAAACTTTCAGTGATGTTTAAGATTAAATTCTGATAATAATCTAAGTTATCAACAACACCTGCTTTTTTATTGCTGTCATACCTTGAAATAGCATCGTTTAGTTCTACATAATCACCATATAATGATGTAGCTGCTGTAACTGGTGTTAAGTGAGTTAATACTTGAGCAAAACTCCTTTCTTTTGCAGTCATACCTTCCCCAGGGTTGGATACAATATATGGGTATATGATTGGAGTACTTGTTAATTGGAAAGGCCAGTCAGTTGCCTGTAAACCTAAACTTCGTCCAGGTAACCATTCTAAAGTTCCGTGTGTACCCATATGCATTATAGCATCTGTTTTGTAAACATCACTAAGATATTTGTAGTATGCTATATACTGTTGAGGTGGGGATAAGTCTGATGTGTGGAAATCCATCTGTGATTCCCAACCTCTCATAGGCTGTACACTTAAGAATATATTTCCGAAGTGTACTCCCGGAATTACATAGTATCCTTCATCCCTATAGTTACTTTCATCCAGTACTCTTGATCCTACTGAATCATTGAATGTTTTTTGCAAGTTAGCTGGTAAATCAAATATAAATTTATAAAATTCTGTTTTGTTAACTAACATAACTTCAGAATCTTCTGATATTATTATATTTCTGTCAGTATCATTCCAGTAATGTTTAAATTCATCTTGGAAAATATCTGACTGTTCACCTAACCATTTTTCCAGATTTGATTTATTTATTTCCGCTTTTTCACGGTAAATCATTGATCCGTTTCCTAAACCTTCTCCCCAAGATTGGATTACATGTTCTTGAAGAGCTTCAGGAAGTGCGTTGTACCATTCAAAGTACTGTTGTTTAGAGACTAACTGTCCCCATTTTGTTAAAGTATCATAGTTGCTTATTACATATGTGTCAAGTAGACCTTCAGCCCATAATCCCTTGTTACTGAAGTCAGAAATTATTGCATTCAGTTGTTCAGTAGTTGGAATATCGCTTCTATTCATACCTATATCGTATCCTTCATCATAAAAGTGTTCAAATAAGTCATGTATACTTTGGAACACATCTAAGAATGAAGCACCAATGTTAGCTTTTCCAGGAGGATATCCGTATACAAGTACAGATACTTTTTTATCAGAGTTGTTTAATTCTCTGAGTTTTGCCCAACCGTTTGTTAATTGAACATGCTTTGTAATTCCTTCCGGAATAATAACCGTTGTTTTGTTTTCATCAATGTATGAAATAGGCAGTGCTCCGAAAACACCCTCGAATTGAGGCATTGTTACAGCTGCAGTCCATTCATTTTGTGGACCGTATTGGCTTTCAAAACTAAATTGACTAATATCCTTTAATGCATTTATTAAGGATACGTTCAAGTTTTTATAAGCTTTTATTGTGTAATCTCCACCTCTTTGTGCATAACCTGTAGTCCACCAGTACATATAACTTACTGCTGAAACTCCTCTTTTAATTATGCTTCTGTTTCCTGCTAACTCTAAAAGAGCTGTCATATCAGGGTCTTCAGAGGTTACTTTATAAATACTGAATACGGCTCTACCTTGTTTTTCATATTCTTTTATTAAAGCATCTACTACTTCTCCACCTTCATAATATGTGGAAATAACTATAAATGGACTTGTATACTCTTTTTTATTGGTGTCGTACCAATCTTCGAAAGTTCTGAATATTTTAATCGGATCGTTATGTTCTAAGTTCCATTGTGCATAATTTTCAGTCATCCAGTTTAAACTACCTGCATGATCTGCATTATACCCTGGATTAGTTGTAATCCAGTGGTTAATTAAATCTCCACTAGGTGTTTTTACATCATTTTCAAATCCAGGATAATATAATCCCCAGGAATTAGATAATAATAACGGACCATTACCTGTGGTAGTAGGGTTTACATCGGTTTCTTTAAGTAAATACCTTATATAAGCATACATGTTTTCCATGTTTTTTCTAAGTATAGGTGAATTGGTAATTGACAATGTCTGCCAATATGATCCAATATAAGTATTTTCTACAGACTGCCCATAATATGAATTTTGATTATTAGGGTCTGTACCTAAAATACCCCATTTATTTAAAGGTCCTGTGAAGATAGCTGTATCAAAAAGACCAAATGTATATGCTATACGTTTGTTTCTTGAAGCTTCTGATCTTGCAATCAAATCTTCTTTAACACCGAAACCGTTACCAGTAGAATACATGTCAACTAAGATAAATTCAGCGTTTTCAATCATCCATTGACCTGTCTTATCATAGGAAGAGTTAAGTGCATAACTTTCAATGAATAAAAATCTATCACTTAATTGAAGCAGATAGTTTATTTTTTCACTCTGTCCGCTTCCTTTACTATCCCCTGAAAAGGAGATAATTACCAAGTCAGGTATGAATATATGATCGTTACCCCAATCATTTTCCCAGTCAACTTCCCTAATTTCTTCTTTATAAGTTCCATATTCAAATTTTATTAAATAGTCATCTTTAGTTACATTAAGGAATTGATATTTACCGTCTTTATCTGATTCTGTTGTTGCAATCTCGTTTTCTTGACTGTCATATAATGTAATTTTTGCACCTTGAACTGCAAATCCTTCAGATTCATCTGGAGCATAAGTCCTGTTGGTTCTGTTATAACCTATTGAAACTACACCAGTTATGTTTAATCCTGTCAGATTCTGGATTGTCTCCGTATCAGCTTTAACAGTTGACGAATATTGTTTAACTATTAAATCATCGTGTGCATTGGTTTGTACATCCTGTTTTTCATTATTTAATTCCATTTTTGAAATTGTTTCATTGCTAATTGTGTAATCTTGTGATGCCGGAGTCTGGACATTTGATTGAACTTCCACATCCACTGTACTTGTTATAATTGTATCATTTACACTGTTGTCAGTTATATTTGTAACATTGTCCGTTACTGATATATCGCTTGCATTTACAGTTGTACACATTATCATAATAAAGAGTATTATACATAATGAAATAGCTTTCTTATTCATTACATAAAACTCCATATTGAATTTTTAATTTTTCATGTGTATTAAATAATACACTGTAATTAGATAAGTTACTCTTAAATAATATATTTATCGTTTATTTAAAAAAAATTAAGAAAAATTGAGTAATATATTAAAAAAATATTAAAAAAATTATGCAGAAAATAAATAAAGAATAATGAAACATATCCCTAAATTAATTTGATTAAATTTATTTTAAAATAAGAGATTTAAGTCAATATAAGTTAAAAAAAAGTAAAAAAAATAAAGAGATAATATGTAATATCTCCCTATTTCTATGAAGTTACTTTGAATGTTGTGCTTGTTTCGTATGCATTGTATTTAGCACTTCCACTATAACCTACTGTAACGTTGTTTACACCAACTTTTGTAGTTGTGTAAGTAAGTGTGTATGTTCCAGTGGAGTCTGTTCTTGCAACATATTTTACTCCATTGATAACTACTTTTACGTTACTGTTTGAAATAGCTTTACCAAGGTTATTTGTGAATTTACCTGTGATTGTAACGTTTTTACCAACTTTTACATCACTGATTTTGTTGTATGTTACAATTACATCCTGTTTTCCAACATCAAATGTTGTGTTTACATTATATTCATTGTATTTGGTATTTCCACCATAACCTACAGTAAGATTGTTTACACCTACATTTGTAACAAGTACAGATAATGTGTATGTTCCTGTTTTGTCGGTTTTTGCATAGTATTTTACGCCATTTACATATAAACGAACGTTACTGTTACTTAAAGCTTTACCAAGGTTGTCTGTAAATGTACCTTTGATTGTAACATTGTTTCCAGCATTTACTTTGGATATTTCATCAACTGTCACAATAACATCCTGTTTTCCAACATTGAAAGTAGTGTTCTTGTTGTACTCGTTGTATTTTGCACTTCCAGCATAACCATATGTAAGGTTGTTTACACCGACTTTTGTGACAAGTACTGATAAGTTGTATGCTCCTGTTTTATCAGTTCTTGCAAAGTATTTTACACCGTTTACAAATAATCTTACATTACTGTTGGAAATTGCTTTACCAAGGTTATCAGTAAATTTACCAGTAATTGTAACGTTTGTTCCGGCTTTTACTTCATTGATTTTATTAACAGTTACGATAACATTCTGTTTTCCAACATTGAAAGTAGTATCAACATTGTATTCATTATATTTAGCACTTCCAGCATAACCTACTGTAAGGTTGTTTACTCCAACTTTTGTAACAAGTGCAGATAAGTTGTATACACCTTTACTGTCTGTTTTTGCAAAGTATTTTACACCGTTTATAAATATTCTTACATTACTGTTGGATATTGCTTTACCATCTGAATTTGTGAATTTACCAGTGATTGTTACATTTGTACCTGCAGGAACTTCTTTGATTTTATCATATGTTACAATTACATCCTGTTTTCCAACATTGAATGTTGTGGTTGCTTCGTATGCATTGTATTTGTTATTTCCACCGTAACCGTATGTAACATTGTTTACACCAGGTGTTGTAACTTGAACAGATAAGTTGTAGTATCCATCTTTATCGGTACGTGCTAAATATTTAACATCATTAATAAAGATTCTTACATTACTGTTGGATATTGCTTTTCCGGTTTCTTCAGTGAATCTTCCAGTTAATGTTACATTATCGTTGACACCTACATTAGCAATTTTATCCATTGTAACTACAGTGTTGATTCTTCCAACCATTAAACCGTTTGCAAATGTTTCTGATGCACTGCTGAATTTAGAGTTTCCTCCAAAGTCAAATGTTATGTTTTGTGAACCGGATAACTGGGAAGGTGCTGTGAATGTTAAAGTTAATTTACCATTGTTTAAAACACCGTAAATAACATTACCTTCAGAATCTTTCAAGTATTGTCCGTTTAATTTTATACTTACGTTTCCACCATCAGCAAGACATAAGTCACTGCCTGTTGCACCGTTATCAACTACTAAGACTAATGATGAGTTTTCACCTACATCAACCCATGTAGTGTTGTAGTGTAATACAGGAGTCATAGGGTTAAGTGTGATTTTAGCTGTTGCTGTTGCTCCTGCTACTGTATCATTTCCGTCAAAGACTACTTTTAAGTCATAAGTTCCTTTATCGAATGTTGTTGGTACTTTAACAGCCTTATTTATGTTACCGTTACTTATGGTAACTGTAGTTAATAAAACATTGTTTACATAGACTTTTGCACTTCCGGATTTTAATGCTTCTGATCCTGATACTATGTTAGCTGCAATGTTAACATTTTCACCTAAAGTAGCTGTATGATTATTTACTGTGATTGTAGTTTTAGATTGTACTCCTAAAATGTTGGAACCTGTAGAATCTGCATAATCTTCATTACCTGTGTATTTTACAGTAATGTTATGAAGTTCGTTTGAAGCAGCATTATCTATTGTATAATTACATTTAGCTAAACCACTTGCAACATTAACTGTATCCACTAATGTTCCGTCAACATAAAACTCTGCTTTACCTGAATCAACATTAAATCCTTTAGCAGTTTTTATGTTTGCTGTTAAAACAGCAGTTGAACCTACTTTTGCCAATACTTTATCAACTTCAACATTAGTTGTTTCAGCAGATCTTCTGACTAATACTGTGGACAATGCTGTTACGTTTTGGAAATTAGTTCCTGAAACGAATGCTTCAGTTGTTAATTCACCAGGTGATAATAACAAAGTATTGGTATATGTGAATGTAGCTTTACCGTTTTCAACTTTGCTGGTTCCTACTTTAACATTATTTATTGAGAATTCAACTGTTAAATTACTGCAGTCTTTTGTGGAAGCATTTACATTAGCAACTAAGGTTATATAATCACCTGCATAAATTTCAACATGATTGACTGTTGCATTTACAAAGTGTATGAAGTTGTTTGAGATTGTATTTGCATTTGCTTCATCCAGTGTTGACTGATCACCATAACTGATTTTTGAAACTAATGAGTTTTCCTGAACAGTATTGTTTGAAGTATCATCAGTGAATTTAACTGTTATGTTTGCTGTTGTATTTATTTTGTTGTATTTAATGTTGTTGTTTTTACTTATGGCCATGAACATTATTGCCTGGTCACCAGGATGTATTGCATCTGCATGTTCTGCAGAAGTTGATGAACCGTTGATTACTTTTTTAGCAATTAATGTGTTGTTAGTTATATTGTTTTTTGAAGCAGCATATCCTGCTATTGAATATGGGTTAGTTCCTGTAGAATATATGCTGTTGTTAAAGATAACATTGCTTCCGGAATCGAATAATTCCATTCCGTATACTGCTGAACCTGTAACTGTTAACTTGTTGTTTTTAACTTTTGATTGTGTACTGTTTTCCAAGGTAATTCCTAATGCATAATCACCGCTTTCTGTTGCATTTTTTCTTGCTATAACTGTGAATACATTTGAATCAATTTGGGTGTTGACACTGTTTCTTCCAGCAATGAATCCTGTAGCAAAGTATCCACCTTTTACAGTTACATTGTTGTTTTTGTAGACATTGTTTTTAGCATTTGATGCTGAAATTTCTGTTCCCCATTGTCCTCCAAGAACACCCATACCATATGAAAATGGTCCGTAACTGTCTACGGAAATGTTGTTGTTGGTTACTGTGTTTTTGTGGGAATCAAAGTATATGTCTAATCCTACAATACTGTTTTGACATTCTTTTACAGGGAATTCATATTCTTTAAACATGGATGTTACTTTAATGTCGTTTTTATTAATTGTATTGTCTGATGAGTAAACAAGTAATATTCCGTGATTGTGTAAGATTTCTTTTATTGAACCTATTTTTTCATTGAACATTATTGAAGGTGCATACTCATATTTCACATTTGACTGATTTAAGTTAATATGAATATTTTCTAATGTGTTTGAATCACTTGCATATAAGAATACTGCATTGTTAACATAATCTCCTGATGTGTTTATATTACAATCAGTTATTACATCACCGTTTGATGTGTGTAAAAGTATTCCTATACTTTCAAATCTACCATAATTGGTAATGTTGATGTTTGTTATTTTACAGTTGTTTACTTCAAATACTTCTATACCATGAACGTTGTAATCTGTTTTGAATTTATTGTTGATTGTTATATCGGTGATTGTTGATGCATGAGCATCTTCGGTTAATATGATTGTTCCGTTGTTTATTAAACAGTTTTCACCTATGATATGTGCCTTTTTGGTAAAGGTAAAATCAACATTATTGAATGTGCCACTTAAGTATACTGTAGCATTCTGCAATACTGTATCTTTTGCTCTTCCGTTTTCAAACCAGTCAGTATAGTTTTTAGAATTGACTCTTATAACTTGATTTGTATCAGCAAGTACCGTACTGTTACTGTTGGATGGTGGTAAATAAGTTAAACTTAATCCAATACCATTTTTTGAAGATAACACATTAGATTGTGTTACAGTAACATTGACCTGTGCAGCTGTTGATGAACCTGCCTGTTCAAGGTTTATTGCATAATCAGCATCTGATTTAATATTATTTTTTGTAACAAGAATATGATTCATCTTTTTTTGTCTGCTCTGATATTTGAATAGAATTCCTTCTTTTGTACTTGTAATTTTGTTGTTTTCAATTACTATCTGAGAGTATTTTCCTTTGGAATATATACCATAACCGTTTGCAGTGATCTCATTACCTGTAATAGTTACGTTATTTCCATCAATTGACTGAATATCAATACCTGATTCATTTTGAGTAATTATTGTGTTGTTTGCAACTAAAACATTGTTTCCTTCAACAACAACACCTATTGAAACATTTGATACATGAACATAATTATCAATAACTATTGAATTATCTGTAGCATCAATTCCAATATTTTCTGCATCAACATCATTATTATAAATATAATTACCTGTACCTGCAGTTGATACTCCTCTGAATCCTCCGACAACTGAATTGTTTTCTATGTTATTGTAACTACCCATAATCTGTATGGTGTAACTCCATGCAGTATTTGCACCTTCAGCATGATTGTTTGTAACATTGTTGTAGTCTGAAGGTCCTCCACGTATGTCTACACCAGGGTATATACTTAGGTAAATACAGTTTGCATAATCACTTATTACAGTGTTATTGTCTATTGTATTGTAAAAGGAATCACATATTACTAAAGCTGTATGAGTACGTTCTGTGTCTGGAGTAAGCCTATGTGTTTCTATGTAGTTTGATCGGATAACACTGTGGTTAAGGTTTGCTTCAAACCCATATGAATGTAAACCACATACTTCAATAACATTGTTTTCTACTGTTAAGTTTTCAGCATCGTTAGCAACTATACCAGAAGTATATTGAGCACTGTTGTTTATAACCAAATTGGAAATTGTTGAACCTGATCCTGAAGTCAAAACATGAACAGTACAATTGTGTAATAATGCATTTTCATTTGTACTTGTTAGAGTGACTGATTTATCTAAAGTAAAATTCACATCATTAAATGTTCCTTTTAAATTTAGAACGTCACCGTCTTTAATGAATTCAGTACTTCTATAAATCCCTTCGTCTTCATTGAATTGCCAAAAGTTATCAAAGTTTGAACTCGTTACTGTCATAGTAGGAGCACTTTTGACAGCTTTATTCTTTGTTATATCATTCTTTTCAATAGTTTTAACATCAGTTGACTGAATACTGCTTTCTAAAGTAGCATCTTCAATTTGATTAGTTTCACTAATCTCATCAAGACCAATATCTGTGGCGTTAGATGTGTCTGAAACTGCATCTGCAGCCGATATTGTTCCAAGACCAACTAATAATAAAACTATAGTGAATAATAAGAATTTATATGTTGTTTTCATTTTATTCACCTTATTACAATTAAATTGAGTTTTAAAATTAATTAAATTATCCTCCTAATTAGTATATTGGTTTATATAATACTTAAATATTTTATAAAAATTGAAAAAAAACAAATAATCTTGATATTTTCCTAAGAAATATAATAAAATTTTAAAATTAAATATTATAAAAAAAATAGAAGAAATATTTTAATTTAATATTAAATATTAGAGTAATTTGAGAATAATTTGAGAATTATTAAAAAAAAGTAAAAAAGAGAAAAAAGTAAAAATATTATACCGCCCGCATATACTGTTTACCAGTTTTTGGATCAGTATAAACAATACCTGTTTTTGCATAACCGGAACTTGAAGATTCAATGTTTTCCAAAGGTTCGGTTATTTCCTGTCCGGGTTCTATTTCAATATCTTCCAATTGCTGCTGACTCTGTTGATTGTCAGTTATCATACTTTCCATTCCAGTAGACATTACTGCAAAGATTAAAAAACCTACAGCCAGGACCAACATTAAATCAGTCATGTTAGAAACAGAAGACATTGGATCCAAATCTTCTTCCTGTTGTCTTAGCCTACTGCGTTTGAGTGACATCAAAATCAACCTCCAATATAGCTTCAGCAATATCATACAATGTTGAAATGTCCTGATTATACCAGTTACGACGGATTTTTGCTATTACAAAACAAATTGTACCTGCAGCTAACCCTGCTGTTGTTGTGTTGAAAGCAGTTGTTAAGTTTGTTGTTAAAGTAACCATATCCCCTGCACCTAAAGCAGCTAAACCTGGACCCATAGGAATAATAGTACCTAACAATCCACACCCTGAACCTACTTTAGATACAATATCAACTTTTATTAAAGAGTCTAACATTTTAGATTCGTGATTTTCCAGAAGGTTTCTTGCGATAACTTCTCTCATATTTTTATTGTAATAGTTATGATCTAAATTTGTGATAGAATATAATACTTTTTTATCATACTGGTTTAATCTAGCTCCGCTTATTATTTCATTAATTTGATCAGCTGTTTTACATAAACCAATCTTTCTAAGTATTACTTCTTTTTCTTCGCCAGTAACTTTCTTCCTTCCAGTGTACTCTGCCAGTATAGACCCAATTTCTATTATAGCAAAAATTATGAATATAATAAGTAAAATCATAACCGGCAGTAACAAACTTTGTGCTATAACGTTAAGTGTTCCTGAAAGAATTTCTCCACCAGGTATAGTTGTAGCCATAATCATACCTCCTTTAATATTTCAATAGATAACTTCTTTTTCTAGCAATTATTGTACCAAGAATTATCAGGCCTATTAATAAAACTCCCATTCCCCAGAAACTGTTGTTAATTGTTATAGGAATTTCTGAACCAACAACAAGTAATGAAATATTAGGCAATATCATCAAACAAAGCATGAAATAAATTCCAATGAAAATCATAAAGTTACCCAATACTATTGGATAAGGTTTGTTAACTTTTTTGACTATTTCAAATGATAATAAATAGGTTATTCCCATTACAATCACTAAAGCTATTGATGTAAGAGATCCAAGTGCTACAGTAGACACTTGTGCTACAGGTGCAACTAATATTACTGAAGCAAGAATAGCACCAAAACAACATGGACATGGAGCAACTACAGCCATACAAGTTGCAGTTCCAACATCCCTATCAGTGACTTTGTAGTCATATATTGTTTTAAATCCTGTTAGTACTATGATCATTGCAATTACTGCAAAAATTGCACCACTGTACCCGTATACAAAATCATAAACTTGTTGTGAATAGGGTTGACATAAAAAGGACAAGACAATTAAACCAATGGCATATCCTATGAGTATAAATCCCACAGTTTTTCTTTTGATACCTGAAAATCCTAGTGCTAATCCGATTTTAACACCGAACACTAGTACGGCAGCTAAGATTCCATATTGCAAAAATTGTTCAAGCATATGAACCATCCCTATATTTTTTATGAATAATTAATACTTGTTATAAAAATAACAAAATTATTTGAAGTCATATGAACTTATTTTTATTTATTGTTATTTATTAATATTTTTATTACATTTATGAGAATTATTCTTATTTTTTAAATAGTTTCTAATGATTTTTAAAATTAAAAAAACATTTAATATATATAATTAAATTTAGATAATAAAAATCAAGGGTAAAAATTTGAAATAAATATAAAAACAAATGTAATCCTTTGAATTCAAAATTAGGGAGGGAAAAAAATTTTAAATAAAAAAAATAAGTTGTTATTAATGTTTTTATCATTGCTATTTGTATTATTGATAGCAAGTACAGTATCTGCAACAGAAGAAAATTCTACAGAAGCAACAAATCACATTGACACCACTTATTCCGACGAACAAGCATTAAATGTCCAACATACTGATAACATTGAAAAAACACTACAAAATAACATCACTAAAAAGTCACTAAGTGAAAACAAGGAAAGTGATGATAATATTACTGGCAAAAAAGATGTTTTAGTTAGTATTGATTCATTAGTTTCAGGAAAAATTAATGAAAATTTAACTGTTACAGGTACATTCAAAGAAGTTGATGGTAAAACAATTTCCAACAGTAATGTCAGATTATTCCTGAACGGAAATAAATACTTTTCAAGAACTGATAAAACAGGAACTTATGTTTTCACAACAAAAATTACGACTGCAGGAATAAATAATCTTAGTGTAGGATATGGTGGAAACGATAAATACAATCCATTCGAAACAAACACAACATTCAACGTATACAAATATGACATCACAATAACACACAACACAATACCAGACACACTATACAAAAACAACTACACCATCACAGGAAAATTCACAACAACAGACGGAAAACCACTATCCAACAGTAACGTAAAAATAATCATCAACAACAAAAAATACCTAGCCAGAACAGACAAAACAGGAACATACACACTAACACAACAAGCAACAACACTAGGAACAAACAACATAACAATAGGATACAGCGGAAACGACAAACTCAACCCATACGAAACAAACACAACATTCAACGTATACAAAT
>AUXO011498036.1_pt1 | contig 14561 bp, 4 predicted proteins | sample 768731 | NCBI WGS metagenome assembly AUXO01 (sample SAMN02715735, study PRJNA202380) | gut metagenome | biome: sheep rumen | host: Ovis aries | place: New Zealand: Palmerston North | reverse complement strand
AAGCTTAAACAAGTAAAAGATTCTAATTTAGAAAATTCAAGATGGATGACTTCAAAAGAAAAGAAAACTATATTTAAATCTTATACATATAGTCAACTTAATACTGTTAGTAAAGATGGTATTCCTGTAATGGCATCTCTTGATGAAAATAAAAAAGATATGCAAGTTTTATTTAATTCACCTTGCCATTCTATAATTATCGGTTCAACTGGTTCAGGTAAAACTACTACATTCGTATCTCCTATGATTCAGCTTTTAGGTGCGACTAAAGCTGGTTCATCAATGATAATAACTGACCCTAAGGGTGAATTATTCTCACTTCATTCTCAATTTTTACAAGATAGAGGATATGATGTAAAGGTTGTAGATTTACGTGATACATATTCTTCATATAGATGGAATCCATTAGATGGTATATGGGATGCATTTGAAGAGTATAGAAATGCATATAAGAAAGCGTTCAAGCGTGTAGATAATATTTACGAATCAGGATTAACTCTTGATAAGAATATTGGGGATAACGAAGATTTAAATGAGTGGTATGAATTTGATGGTAAAGCTTATAAGGATTATCAAAGATTAGTTAACAATATTAAAGTTTATAAAAAGAAAATATATGATGAAGTTTATGAAGATTTAAATGACTTAGTATCTGTATTAATTCCTGTAGAGAATGAAAAAGATCCTCTTTGGGAAAAAGGTGCTAGATCAATTACACTAGCTGTATTACTTGCGATGCTAGAGGATTCAACAGATCCTGAAAACGGTATGACAAAGGATAAATTTAATTTCTTTAATTTAGCAAAGATTCTTCAAAATTCTACTAAAGATTATGAAGATTTAAGAAATTATTTTAAAGGTAGAAGTCCTTTATCAAAGGCTTATTCATTATCTAAACAAGTTTGTGATGCAGCTCCTTCAACAAGAGCTTCATATATGTCAATTGTATATGACAAATTAGTACTATTTAATGACGCTGGTGTGTGTGCATTAACTTCTACATCAGATTTTACTGCAGAAGCTTTAGCAGACCACCCAACAGCCTTATTTTTAAAAATTCCTGATGAAAAAGATACTAGACACAATCTAGCTGCAATCTTTATATTAAATATTTATAAGACGCTGATTAAAGTTGCATCAGAAACTCAAGAATTAGCATTACCAAGAAATGTCTACTTCATCATGGACGAATTTGGTAATATGCCAAAGATTTCTAAATTTGACAAATTTATCACAGTAGGTCGTTCTAGAAAAATTTGGTTTACAATGATTGTTCAATCTTATTCACAACTTAATAATGTATATGGTGATAATGTTGCAGAAATTATTAAAGGTAACTGTGGTATTAAGATGTTTATCGGTTCTAACGATATGGGTACATGTAAGGAATATTCTGAATTATGTGGTAATATTACAATTCAAACATCTTCAACAAGTGGTTCAGCTCATGGTGAGAAGAATTATTCCACATCATTACAAACTCGTCCTTTAATATATCCATCTGAATTACAAAGATTGAATCACCCAGGTGATATCGGACACTCAATTATTGTAACCTTTGGTAACTACCCACTTAAAACTTATTTTACTCCATCTTTTAAAGTTCCACTTTATAAGATTGGTAAAATGGATCAATCAGATTTAGAAGATAATTTCTTCGACGAAAATGCTATTTTCTATGATATTAAGAAAAGAAATAGCGCATTAATGAAGAAGGTTAATGAAGCAAAAGAAAACGGAGGCTTTAGCGCGTTAAAGCCTAAGGAAGAAACTAAAGAAGAAGTTAAAGAAGAGACAAAAGAAGAAAAGATTAAAGAAATAAAAAAGAAAAATACAAAGTTAAGTCAAACTGAAATATTAAAAATATTTAAAGAACTTAAGAAAACTAATCCAACTCTTTCCTTCCAAGACTTCTGTATTATGGTCGCAAACGGCGAAATATCATTAGAAAAGGAGGACTTAGCAAATGAAAAGAAATAAATTATATATTATATTTGTAGCTATAGCACTCCTATTTATTGGGCTTATTATAGTTTGTGGTAATACCGGAAAGGTAAAGGCGGATGGAAACTATGTATATGTTAAAGATACAGTAGTTGAAGCTAATGAATCAGGTTTAGTTTATGTAGAACTTGCTGGTGAAGGTAAAGCTAATGATAATGTTGAATTGTTTATTCATACTGAAGGTGGTACAGCAATTCCTGGACTTGATTATGTAAATATAAATACGTTAATTAAAGTTCAATTTGATAAGTCAGGTGTTTTATCATATAAAGTTTCTATTAAGACTCTAAACACATCTGAAAGTAGAGAAAAAATAAGAACTTATAATCAAAGCGGAGCAGTTTATGGCAGATATTTTAAATTAGTTCTTGAAAAAGCTAATGGCGCAAGTGTTGATATTAATAGAAATAGCGCTAAATGTTATTTACCATATGACTATAAAGTTGAAGTTGTAACTGGTGTTAGACAAGATACTGCTGTTCATATGAATGAAGATCATTCATATTTAAAGGATTTAGAAAAACCACAAACTCTATACCATGATGGTATTGGTGATTTAGATGGTGGTTCATCTTGGTACACATTTAAAAGTGGTAGAAATTTATCATTCCAAAATGAGACAACTGATAGATGGGTGAATGCGTATATCAATAATTCACTAGCTTCTGCATATGGAACATATTTCATAAGAGATTTAAATGATTCTAACCAAGATTGGTGGAATTCATATGCTAATATTCATTTATTATTTGGTAATAAAGAATTTATGAATAATTATTCAAGAAGCGAGAATTGTCCTGGCTTATCATATTATCTTGAAACTGAACCAAAGCTACCAGAATCAGATGGATTCTTTTCTTGGAATGATAAGGGTAATAACTTTACTCCAGAAGCTACAAGATATCTTTTAGTTGAGAATAAAAATCCTTATAAAGAAGATGATGATTTAGTAGACAAAAAAGATATAACTATTAAAAAGGATACTAAATATTATCGCTGGATACAAGAAGGAGACACTTGGTATGCTGGAAATGGTAGTATTGTTTCTTCTGGTGTTGTTGGTGTCGATCCATATGAAGGCGTCTTAGACGCAGGACTTGCGATATACAACAATGCAGATGAACAAGATAGAAAAGCTAAAAATATATACATGTTCCTAGCGCTTATCGATGATAGAGTTCCTGAGGTCATTGGTGAATATATAGATGATTCAGATTTAAAAACTACAGGTAAATTAAAAATTTATATTCGCTTTAGTGAACCAGTAATGTCTGCAAGAACTAATGAGGATTTACCTATTACAATCAATAATGGAACAGCAACATACTATGCTACTTATTTAGATGGTAATTATTCAGATACCTTAGTTTATGAATTTGATACTACAAATGTTCGTGCTAATATCAAAGATGTTTCATATCAATTCCCAACAGATAATATTGGTGATTTAGCTCACAATATTGATGAATATGGTGTCATTACAAATAATAGATTGCCAAGAGATTTTACAGATAAATCTAGAACATTAAACTTTTTAAATGGTGAAGTTAATTTACTTACACCAAAACTAACAGTAGATTTAACAAGTTCATCTAAATCACAAAATATTTATAACATTTTAGTATCAATTAATGATAATGGTGAAAGAAATATAGCAGATGGAGTCTTGTACTACACTTGGGATAAGAATCCTGAATTATTTGATCCAACTGATGGACATATATATTCATCAACAGAATTAACAAATAAAGACTTATATAAAAATGTTCATAAATTTAGTGCTGAAGAAAATGGTTCAATTACATTAACTTTAGTAAAAAATGAAAAAGATAACATTGATAGTGGTACATATTACTTACATGCGCTCGCAATGTCTGGATATGGATTAACAAGTATTGGGACATATGGACCTTATCCATTAGATGGAGATCCACCTAGTGCTAGTCAACTTATGCCAAGCCCTAATGAATTAAAAACTAAGGAATATTGCGTAGAATTATACAAAAAATCTACAGGCAATGCCGAATTAATGAATATTACTATCAATTATAAATATGTGGATAAAGATGGTAATGTAAAAGAAGCAAAAGTTAAACTATATGAAAATGGTGTTGTAGTAGGTTCATTAAGTCAGCTTCAAAGACAAGAAGAATTAGAGGATAGATTTAAATATTATTATAAGTCTACAATTGATACTTCTCTTGGTATAGCGACAGATTCTACTATTAGCCAAATACTTCAAGAAAATAATACATCAAGAATGAATTTTGATGTAACGTTCTATATTGAAGATAGTGCTGGTAATAAGACAACTTCAAATATGATAAAAGTTGTATATGATACAAGAAAACTATTTGAAGTAGGTGTTGATGTACCATTAGCTGTTGATGGTGAAAATCCTGAGCCTGGTTATAGAGAAATAAATGATATTGCAGTATCTTATAAAGCATATGATTATTCAACTTGTGAGAATAATAGAGATATTGTAATTACAGTTTTAGATAAGTCTCAAAGCGGTGGAGAAAATTATAGAGCTTTACTTGAAACTCCAGGAGCTAAATTTAGTGTTATTGTAAATGGTGAAAGAGAAGTTGCAGCTGATGGGACTGAAGGAGCTCAAAGATTTAGAGTAACATTAAAAGATCTTAGTTCTGGTTTCTTTGAAATAATACCAAAGATTACAAGTCAAGATCAATCTAATCCTCTAGATTTAGTTGCAGAAACAATTTCTTTCTACTTAACTAATAATATGTCAGATGAAACTGATAATAAGAAAAATAGTGAAACAAATCTTGTATTAACTAATAAGGTGTTCCAATTACAAGATCAAAGATATTATTATTTAGATGAAAGTGGATCAACTGTTATCTCTTATCCATATGGCGGAGTATTTGATCCAACATTAAATAAAGTGGAAGGTGGTTCAACTTATCCATCATTCTCAAATATTAATGAAGCTAAGAAATATGTTAAATTCATGGAATATCAAGACCTATATTTAGTAAAGATTACTGCAAATATTGCAAATCTATTAAATAGTGGTACTGCATCAACTGCTTATGTAAAGGCTAGTGGTGAAACAGTAAATGCTCAAGAAGGTCAACTATGGATTAGATATAAGAAGAGCACATGGCAAAGTAGTGCTACTTCATATGGATGGGCATACTATTATTATGGTAATGGTAATGTTAGTGATGGAATAAATATTAATGGACTTCCTACAAATTTAAACAACGCAATCAATGATATTGTAAATAGAATTACAAATGAAGGAAAAATTATATATTTAGTTGAAGAAGAAACACTAAACCAAAAGACAGGAGCTCCTTATTTAGCTTCAACTCAGCTACATGTAGCAAGTGAAGAAAGTAGTGTATCTAAGACTAATATTAAATTTGTAACACCTGCTAAATATGATGGTGATAAGAATATTTATCAAAATAATGTTACAGTAAATAATCAAAGTTGTGCGTTAGCCACTAACATGATAATTAAAGCCGATGATGCAACTAGATTATTCTATAAATATGGTGATAGTAATTTTACAGAAATAACAGTAATTGATGGTGCAAGATTACAAGAATTAATGTCAAATCAAGCTACAGGTTTATATACAATTAGAGAATATGGTAGAAAAGGTATATGCCAATATACTATCTATTTTGATAAATCTGTACCAGGATTATCAGTATCAATTGGTAATACATCAAGCATTCTTGATGGTTCAATTACTAATTTCTCAAGTGATACATTCATAATTAAACAATTAGGTGTTCAAAGTGATACATTACCTAAAGAAGTAGATGATTTAGCATATATTGCCATCTATTCTTATCCAGGTAGAAGCTTAATTGATGTATTATATCCTCAAGATCTTAACTCTGATGATAAAAATTATAAATTAGAAAATAAGAATTATTACATTCAAGTTGGGGATAGATCAGGTAATATCGTTACTTATACAGTCTTATTATCTAATAGTGAATTAAAAGTAGAAACATATGAAAATGATTCAAAAACTAGCGTAGTAGTTAAAGTCTTGGAAAGAGACGAAAATGAGATTTATTCTTATGAGGTTTATTTAAATGAGACTTTAGTTACAACAGAATTTGCTGAATCAAGAACATTTAAAGAACCAGGTATTTATAGAATTATTGTAAGAGATATATATGGAAATGAAGTAGTTAAAACTATTGAGTTTAATTATAAGACACCAGATATAACTTGGTATTATCAAAATAATGATTCATATTCAAAATATAATCCTGATAAAATTGTAAGACTAGTAATATATGATGATGAATCTAATTCAAGATATACTAATGTCTATACATCAGCATTAATAAAATATACATTCAATACTGCATATGGTGATGATAATGTTAAATTTGAAATACTAGATTTACAATCAGGTGATTATTCATATAATGATGCAAATCAAACAGTTACAATTAATAAGTTAGTAAACTTTAGAATGAGAGTATGGTTTGAATCATTACCAGAAAATGATCACATATATAATATTAAAGTTGATAATGAAGCGCCTGTAGTTTCTGCAGCATTTATCGCAACATCATATAACTTATATGTTGAAAAAGATAGTGATGGGAATGTTATTAAAACTGCATCATTTGATTCTATCAATTATGGTACATCAGATAACCCAATCTATAATGTTGGTGATGAAATAACACTTGATACACTTCAATATGTTTTAGGTTCAAGTGTTGAAACTCAATTTGAAGATGGTGCTGTAATTAGTGGTGGTCATATAGAATTAGGATTCCAAGATCCTTCTCGTATAAAAGACTTTAGCATTATGAAGGATGGCCAACTTATTGAGATGGTCTTAGATGATGATGGTAAGCTATTACTTAATAATTATGGTAAATATGAAATTATTGTAACTGATATGTTAAGTAATGTAAGAAGATTTAGTTTCACTAATACTAAAGATCCTATTACTAATGAATATGTAGATGACGAATTAATTGAAACAGAGGGACAAGAATATGGTCATGATAATGCTACTATTAATGCCCTTTATAAAGGTGAATTAAGAGTTCTTGTAAAAACTAGCGAAGGTACTAAGACATATATTTTCAACTTTGATGGTAAAAATATAACAAGTGGTAAATATGTATGTGTCGCGGAAAAGAGACAGGATGATCAAGGTGTTGTGACAGAAATAAAGAGTGCACAATATCAACAAGATCCTAATTTCATTATAGATATTACAGCATCTACAACTAAAGAAAATGTTTACTATACAGCAGTTAGCAATGATTATTATGTAATATCTGTACAAATTAAAGATAAACTACCATACTTTAAGATTTCTACAATTGAAAATGAAATATCTTATGAATTCTTATATAGAGTAGGAAATACGATAATACCTTCATATCATTATGGTACTTTATCTAAAGAAAAGCCTGAATTAAAATTAATGTCAGGTGAGGATGAAATTGTAATCAAAGGTGATTCTAAATATACATATATTGCGGATAATCTTACAATAGATCCTATGATTAAATCTAATATTACAACTATACAAGTTGCATATTCAAAGAAAACTGATTTCCCTCAATTAGAAACAATTTATGAAAATGGTAATTTCATAAGAAGATTTATTGGTGAAAATGATGGATTCTATAAGATTGTTGTAAGAAATGTATTCAATAATGTAACTGAATATATAATCGCAAAAGTTGATTCGTTTGAAGCAATCGTTATGGTTAAATATTTAGATGGTTCAACTAGAGAATTCTTATCAAATGAAAATAAGATTTATTCAAATTCAATGATTGATATAAATGTTTATAGCGATAGCGTAACATTTGTAGTAAATGGTGAAGAATTTAATGGAAGCTATGATTCAGGGGTTACAACATTAGAATTATATAAACAAGGTGAATATAATTTAAGAGTTGTAGGCGCAAATGGTGTATTTGAAGATTTTACATTTGAAATAAATTCAAATTTTGAATTTGTGTATAAAGAAGAATGGATAACTGGATATAATGAAAAAGCTTTATTAATGGATCAAGGTTATACATCAACATTATTAACTCCACAAATATCAAAAGAAGATGGAGTAGAATATATTGCATATCAATATCAAACAAATGATCTAGTGGTATTATATGATAATATTTCAGAAGAAAAAATATATGATGAATTAGCTTTAATTGATTCTATAGGTAAAGATGGTATTGGAGATTACATTATATATTTTAAGAATAAATATGGTGATGTAGGTTCTAAGACTATTCATTTTAGCAACGTTGCAGCCTTACAATTAAGTAGAAAAACTGTTGCGGAAAGTAATGCATTCCAACCATATAGTTTAGAGAAAGCTTTAGAAAGTGACTTCTATTCAAACTATATATTAAAATTTGAAACTAATAGCTTAAAATATCAATTTGAAATTGATGGAACTCAAGTTTCACTTGATGAACCAAAAACAATTGAATTTAGCAATGCTAGTGGTAATGGTTCATTTGGTTATCAAATTACATATTTAGATGAATATGGTAATTATTTATCATTTAGAGCTGAATTATATAGAGCTGAAGTATCAATTGATAAATCGCAAATGGAAGAAATTAATATAAATGATAAGATTTATACAAAAGATGATATTGTTATAACATTTGCGGATGAATTAGTTGGTAGTGTGAGTGTAGATGGTAAAGAAAGAATTGATTATACATCAGGTTCTAAATTCTATAAAGACGGAAAATATGAATTCTATGTTGAAGATATAGCAGGTAATAGAAATACATATATTATTAACCATAAGTCTATAAATCATTTTACATTAACTAATACTTCAACAAATCAAGCAGTAATTAATGGTGGTGTAGTTAATAATGCATCTGTAGCATTTAATGCAACTGATGATTCTAAGCTTTCAAGTGTATTTAAAAATGGTGAAAAGGTTAATGAGTTTACATCAAATACATTTAAGACTACAGGTCATTGGGAAGCATTAATTGTAGATAGTGTTGGTAATACATCATATGTTGAATTCTATATAATTAATAACCCATTAATTTCATTTGAATATAGCGCTCCATATGATTATTCAATAACAGAAATATTCTTCACAGATTCAGATGGAAGACGTGAACAAATTGATGCTGAAAATAATCATATTGTATTGAATAAGAATGGAGATTATGCAGTTGTAGTTTCTAGTAATAGTACTAACATGACATTCAATTTCTCAGTAACAATTAATGATACACCTCCACAAGCAACCCTATCTGGTGTTGAAAATGGTGGTGTTACATCAAGAGATGTTACACTTAAAGGTTTAAAGAATGGTGATGTAGTAGAAGTTTATAAAGATGGTAATCTTATAAATGTTACTGATGTAGGAACTACAAATAATGTACCAGAGATTAAAACTGGAGGTACATATAAAATCATTATTAAAGGTGTTTCTGGTGCAAAGGTTGAATATAACTTCACTAGAAAACAAATTGCAAATGCGCCAACAAGTATATTTATTATAGTAGCTTGTGCAGCCGCAATTGCAGGAATTACAATCGGTCTTTTATATCATACAAGATTAAAGAACGATGCTGAATAACGTTAGTAATATGTAAATCCGACATATTATTATATAAGAAAAAATATAAATTAAAGGAGATGTGTGTTTTATGTTCAATATTATATTAGCTCTTTCTGAAAAGGATTTAAATCAAATTGTTAAACCATTATTAGATGTACTTGGTGTAGTTGTACCTGTACTTCTTGGTGTGGTTGGTTCTCTTGGAGCCATCTGGGTAATTTTCCTTGGTGTAAAATATGCTAAGGCAGAAGATCCACAAGAACATGAGAAAGCTAGAAATAGCTTAAAAAATGCGATTATTGGATTCGTACTTATTTTCGTACTATTAATCGCTCTTCAATTCGCAGTAAATATTTTCACAGATTGGTATAGAAACTACGAATTCCCAGCATAGGAAATGGTATAAAAATTGTGAAAAGGTTTACTAAAAAAATAATATATGGCCTTTTCATTGTCCCTTCCATAGTCATAATTTCATTACTAACAAGTTGTACACCTGATATGGGTATATTTAATAATAATGATAGCGGATTTGATGATTATTATGACAGCATTGGAGATATTAGTGGTAAATATGAAGAAAATAATGAATTTAAAAATCATGAATATGATTTAGAAAAATCATTAACTAATGAGTATATCTTTCAAAATTTAGCGTGGGAGGATGACAATGAAAAGGTTGATTTTAGACAATACGTTTATATTGTCATTCCTTTTAAGCGCGAATTGATAATCGAAAGCTTAGCTTTATTTATTAGAAAAGATAGTGAAACTGTCATTAAGAGTGGACAAGAATTAGAATTAAGTTTCTTCTATTTTCCTAATTCTGATTTATGCCCAAAAGATAATGAATTAAAGAAAATGTCTGACCCTGATACAAAGATTGAAAAAGATAAAGATGGTAATGATGTTGTAGTAGAAGTAAATTATCCTGATCCTAAAAAGGAAAATAGGAATGCATCTGTTAAGTTACCTATCTCATCAAATTTTGAAAGCTTTGAATTGAAAGGTTTTCGTCAAACTGTTGATTATGGTGAGTCATATGTTTCGAATAACTGTTTAAATGTAAAAAAAGATAGTTATTTATATTTACGAATTGAAAATAATTCAGCATTAAATAGGAATATGACTCCTGTATCAATTCAATTTATTAATTTGCTCGTCAGAGCTATTTAAGGAGGACCAAAGATATGTTTAATTGGGTTTGGGACCTTTTATATAGTATATCAAAATCAATATTTCAAATAATTGATGGTCTACTTTCATGTGCAAATATGCTTTGTGGTATTGAACCAATAAGATATCAAAATACGGAAATGGATTTTATGACATTCCTATTACGTAATAAAAATATATCTTTTGGGTTTGTTGCGGCAATAGTTATTGGAGTAATACTTGTAATAATATTTGCAGTATTTGCGATTATGAGGTCAATCTCTTCAGAAAAAGAGAATATGACACCTATGCAAATATATGTTAAAGTTGGTAAGGTATTATTAACATTTATATTTATTCCTGCAGCAATTATGGTTTTAATATTCTTTACAAATACATTGATGCAGTCGTTGTATAAATCAACACTTGGTGGAAGTCCGGATGGTTTAGGTCGATTCCTTGCAGGTGCGTTTGGACAAAATGCAAGACATGATGGTGTACCTGAAAATTTCTATATGAGTTCAAGTTTTGATTATACTTCAACAGGAAATATGAAGAATTATGTTGACTTAGATGATTATGATTTTTTCTTTAGCTGGATTGCTGGTATAGCAATTCTATTATCATTAGCTTCATCTCTATTGATGTTTGTTGACCGTGCTATTTCTATAGTTATATTATTTATATTTTCACCAATATCTTTATCAACAGCAGTATTAGATGATGGTCAAAGATTTAAACTATGGAGAGATCAATTCTTAGTCAAATTCTTAACCGGATATGGTTGTATAATTGGTATTAATATATATGCCTTAGTTATAAGCGCTATTACTAATAATGATTTAGTATTCTTTGATAATTCAGCTCTTAATTATATTATGAAGATAGCAATCGTTGTTGGTGGTGGAGTATCTTTAAATAGATTAATGGCATTAATTGGTAATCTTATTTCTCAAGGTGCTGGTTCTAATGAACTTAGAGATAATGCGATTGCAACCCAACAAGCAAAAGGTATTGGTATGCGTGCATTATCTGGTGCTTGGTCTGTAGCTAAGTCACCATTTACTGCAACACGTAGTGCAGCTAACTTCATTAGAGATACAAGCCAATTTGGTCTAGGTTATTCTGTAGGTTCTCGTCTAGGATTTAATACTAGTAGAGGTTATGGAAAAATGAGTAAGACTCAAATGAATCAACAACGAGAACAAATGGTAGCCAGGGAGAATTACCGGAAGACTGGTAAATTTGATGGTTCTGGAAATAATGTTAAGAACGCAATTGAAGGTAAAGGAAACGCTAATTCTTTAAATATGAAATATAAACCTTCTGGTAATTCTAGCAATGCGATTATAGGAAATAAGAGTAATGCTAACAACAACATCGGTAATAAGATGATTGAAATGGAAGTATTAAACAAAAAGAAAGATGAGAAAAAGTAGAGGTGGATTATGAGAATTATTCCAAAAACGGCAAAAATAAAAATTCAGTTTTTTAAAAATATTTCAATATTAGATATCATAATCGGTCTTTCTTTTCTTGGATTAATTGTGTTACTTTCCATTACAAATATAGGATTTGTAAAATTCATCTTAATGCTAGTGTTATTAGTTATTGCGGTAGGATTATTTTTACCATTTGAAGGACAAAGATTTTATATATTCTTAGCGTATGCAGTAAAATACATCTTTAGCGTAAAGAAATTTAGTAAAGATAATACAAAAGCTCAAACTAATATTGATAATTATCTTCCATTTAAGGATATTAGAGATGGTTATATAGAATACAATACTTATTCTGCAGGAGTATTACAAATTGATCCTAGAGAATTTAGTCTATTATCTGAGTTTAGACAAAATCAAATGATTGATGAAAACTTCGGTAGAGTAATTAGAGAAATTACTGATAAGACTAAAGCTTCTTTAGTTAAAATTGATCGTAAATTAAGTTTTGAATCTTATATTAAACATGAAGAGAAGAAAAAAGAAAATCTTCAAGCCTTATTTGATAGAGGAGAATTAACTGAAGAGGAATTAGAATCAAGATTATTAATTATTAATGATAGAATTAGAGCTTATACAGAATTGACAAATGATGATCCTGTTATTAAACCTTTCTATTATTTAGTAATTTATGACGCAAATAAAAAGGTTATTAATGAAATTCTAAATGATGCGATTATGACATTCCAAAATATTGGTATGACTTCCCACATTCTTGATACAAAGGAACTAGCATTATTCTTAAAATATAATTATGTTCCAAACTTCAATGAAAAAGATATTGATATGTTATCTGAAGGTGAACTTATGAGTTGGGTATGCCCTCATAGTGTTGAATTTAAACCACGTTCAGCTTTAGTAGATGGTGAAGAATGTTATACATTCACAGTAAAAAATTTCCCAATAACAGTATTAAATGCGTGGGGTTATAAAATATTTAATATTCCTAACACAAAGATTGTAATGAATTTATCTCCATATGAGAAACAAAAAGCTGTAAAGATGATAGATAGATCAGTTCAAGAGCTTGCAGCTCAAACTGAACATAGCTTTAAGGCTTCATCTTTAATTGATAAACAAACTCATATTGAAACTTTAATCGAAGTGTTAAGAATGTTACAAAATGATAATGAAACATTATTTGGTGTAACACTACATATAACAATTTTCCCTAATGAAAATGATACAAAGGATCAAGTTAGAAATCTTAAGAAGACTATTAGAAGAATATTTGCAGAGGAAGGTTTTGAACTTGTAGATAATTATTTCAGACAAAATTTAGCCTTTATCTCAACAAATTTATCTAGATTAGATTTAATGACTGACTTCCAAAGAGCAATTCATTCTAACTCTGTAGCTGCCGTATTCCCATTTGTATTGTCAAATGTAATGGATGAGACAGGATGTATATTAGGTACTGAAAATAATTACCCTGTAGTAGTTGATTTCTTTAAACGTAATTTTGAACGTGTTAACTCAAATATGGTAATTATGGGTAAATCAGGTTCAGGTAAATCTTACGCAACAAAGACAATTTTAACTCAACTTTGTGCTGAAAACTGTAAGATATTTATACTTGACCCTGAAAATGAATATCAAGTCTTAGCTCAAAATTTAGGTGGTAGATTAATTGACGTAGGTACAGCAAGTGAAGGAAGAATTAATCCATTCCATGTCATTACAACACTTGAAGGTGATGAGCTTGGAAGTGATTCTAAAGTTAATAACTTTGCGGTTCATTTACAATTCTTAGAAGAATTCTTTAGAGTAGCATTAGATGGTATTTCATCTGACGCACTTGAGTATTTAAATAATGTAATTGTAGATTTATATAGTAGAAAAAATATTGATTCAAAAACTGATTTTTCAAAGTTAGGACCAAAGGATTATCCTACATTTGATGAATTATTCGCTTTAATAGATGAAAAACTAAATAAAGCTACAGTTGAATATGATGTTACACAATTAAGAATTTTACATAATTATGTATCTAAATTTGCTGGTGATGGTAGAAATGCTAATCTTTGGAATGGTGAATCTACATTATCAGTAAAAGAAAACTTTACAGTATTTAATTTCCAATCACTATTAGCAAATAAGAATGGTGTAATTGCTAACGCACAAATGTTATTAGTACTTAAGTGGTTAGACAATGAAATTATTAAAAATCGTGACTTTAACATAAAACATAATACAAATAGAAAGATAGTTGTTGCAATTGACGAAGCTCACGTATTTATTGATCCTAAATATCCTGTAGCACTTGATTTTATGTATCAATTAGCAAAGCGTATTCGTAAATATAATGGTATGCAAATTGT
>AUXO011091670.1_pt1 | contig 14565 bp, 15 predicted proteins | sample 768731 | NCBI WGS metagenome assembly AUXO01 (sample SAMN02715735, study PRJNA202380) | gut metagenome | biome: sheep rumen | host: Ovis aries | place: New Zealand: Palmerston North | reverse complement strand
ACACATGGCATTATTATTGAAGATAAAAGACTGCCTTTTCTTAAAGATGAATATACTGAAAAGGATATTACTGAAATAACCGATGAAAGGGAACGAGTAGAACATTGTGAAGATTGCTGCGCTGTTGGTGATGACTATTATACTGATGCAAATGGTGAAATGCAATTATCATGTACAAATTGTCCTTTTAGTAATTATGACTAAATAAAAATAATGGGACACCTTAGAACTACCACTCTAAGCTGGATAAGTAAGCTTTCTCCGCTTATCCTAACCATTTTATACTAATTATTTAACAATGGTGTGGTAGCCATTTAAAAAATTTTTAGGAGAAAGCAATGAACTATCGTCATATCTATATGCTTATTATTGAGCATGCCAGAAGAGAATCCGAATTGGGATTACGCCCAAAATCAATCTATTCTAAAAAAGACTTTTCAAATAAATATTTTGAAATGCATCATATTTTACCAAGATCATTATATCCGTTATGGGTAAAAAATGATCGTAATATTGTTGCACTTACACCAAGAGAACACTATTTTTGTCATCAATTACTTACTAAAATATTTGATTCCCAAGAGATGATATGTGCTTTATGGTTTATGTCTCATAATAAAAATGATAACTATAATATTACCAGTCGCCAGTACGAAGCTGCAAAAATTAGGTTTTCTGAAAGAAATATAAATAAAGGTAGGATACATACAGATCAATCTAGAAAAAATATGTCTGTTGCGCATAAAGGTATAAAAGTATCAGACACCGCTAAGGCAAAATTAAGAGCTAAATGGAAAGAAGGCGCTTGGGCGGACAGAGCGCCTTTATCAGAAGAATCTAAACATAAAATAAGCGAAACATTAAAGAAAAAATATCAAAAAGGTGAAATTATAACTTGGAATAAAGGTAGTAAAACCCCTGAAGAAGTAAAAAGAAAAATTTCTGAATCTGAAAAAGGAAAAATAATACCTGATAATATTAAAGAAGTTATTGGACAACACAGCAAACAACTAGGACTAGCAAAGGGAGCTTTATATAAATATTATAAAGCTAATATTAGCGATATTAAATGGTCAGATTTTAATAAAATGTACAAATCTTATTTTAATATAGATAAGCGTAGTCATTCCATCTATGCTGTATTAGAAGAACTTAATATAACATTATAAATAAAAAAGACCGGTTAAAGCCGGTCTTTAATTTTTTAGTTATATTTTATTTTAGGAAATTAAATATCCAAAATAAACTTGGTATCGTAGTTCATCTTGCGATTGATACGATATCCTTCATCAAGCGCATACTGTGCAATGTCATTATCACCATCTTTATCTACGATAAAGATACGCTGTGGTGGCAATGCAAGAGCGTCGATTGACTTATACTTTTCCTGGAGAACTTTCTTCTGAGTTTCGAAGTTTGCTTTATCCATTTCAAGAATATAAGTACTGAAAGCGTGATTTGCTACTTCAACCATTGTCATCTGATTAAACTTTGCGTCTTCTGTGAGAGGAAGCTTAAGAAGAACCAAATTGAAGTTTTCGTAGAATGTATCACGACCTGTATAATAAGATGGCTCACCTACCCAAACAGGCATTGGAGCATGGAGCTGTTTCTTAACTGCGCCGAGCTTATCTTCTGGAGCAATAGATTCAAAAGCTTTCTTCTGAACTTCAAGGCCCATCTTAGAGAGTCCTTCAAGAAGAGCAGCAATAACTGTACGATGGTCAGTCTTTGCAGTTTCTGTTCCAATGAAATAAAGGTATTCACGACCAAGCAAGTAATTTGACCAAGGCAATTCGAGTTTCTGCTTTTTTACTTCATCAAGGATATCCTTAAGAAGACCAGCAGCAGCAATCAAAACTGGGTCAGAAGTAACTGGGTTTCCATTTTCATCTTTTTCTGCTTCATAAGTATAGTCGCCATCAGCTTCCTTAAAAGTAATACCAATTGCGCGGTTACCAGTACCTGGTCCATATGGTACTAAGCCATAATGTACATTTTCTACAATAAGTTTCATTATTTATAATCTCCTAAAACCTTTTTACAAGATTCTTTAAACATATCTAAAAGTGATGCTGCAGCAGCTTTCCATGAGTATGTTCCATATTCTTCTTGAGAAGAAGGAAGAATCAATTCATCAATTTCTCTAAATACAACATCATCTTCGTCATTATTTTGTGGTTCCATGTATCCTATTACGATACGGCCTTTTTCATCAACTTCCATACAGCCCTGTACATGATACTTTGATGCAAGGAAGTCGAGATAAACTTGAATCATGGCTGATTGAGCAGGATTCTTATCGATCTCTGGAAATGGAGAATTATATTCAATTTGATTCTCTTGCCCCGGAAAGTCTACAATCTTTGTATGTTTTTTATCATAAGCTTTCTTAATGACTTTAAGAATAAACGGTGCTGCAATAGCAATAGCTAACATTACAGATACTGCAATAATATTAAAGATATTAAAAACGTTATTTCTTAAATCAAGAATAAATAGAATTGTGAAAGCACCCAGGATACAACCCTGTAAAATGCTAACAATATATGAAATTGTCTTTTTGGTAGACTCCTTCATTAAAACCTCCAATATATCTATATTAACGCAGAATGTAGAACATTAGTATGTATCATTTAAGTTTGCATTAAAGATTTTCTTCCACATACCTTGGTCAATATAATTCTTATTTAGTAAACTATTAATAACAGCACCTTTTTGTTCAAGGTTTTGTTTTTGTAATCCATCAATAGAATTGTTATAACACAATGAATATGTTCTAGTGATAGAGTCCTGATTAGGCCTATGAATACGTCCTCTAGACTGGCTATATACAGTATAATTATAAGTACATTCAGTATATACCTGGTATTTACATTCAATCAATGTAATAGAAGTATTCATAATGTTAATTGATCCTATAATCAATTTATGTTCAGGGTCCTCTTTGAATTCTTTAATACGTTTACTTCTTTCTTCGGGGGTTAGGCCCGCTTCAATTACAATTGGTTTATATTTCTCAAAGAGCTTTACTAAGCTGTCCTTTGTAGCTGGATGGAAATACCAAATAATGCCTCTTTCGCCATTTTCATCAGTACGCTCTTTAATAATTTCACTAGTTGCAATCATTTTAGCTGAGTCTTTAAGGTTGTTATATTTCTTAATATCAGCCTGTAAATGTTCTGGTAATTTATCCCAAGATGCTGAAGCTTTAATACATTCTGGGTTATCAACAGCTAATTGAAAAACTTGGAACATATTGAGAATATTATCTTTTTCAGAGGTATTCTGTTCAGCGGATCTTTCTTTAATAATCCTTAATTGTTCCTGAACGAATCCCTCATAGATTTTTCTCTGGAGTGGCATCATATCCAATCTAATTGTTGGTATATCATAATCTGGTGGTAGATCAAGACATTCATCCATAAGACGCTTAGAGGCATATTTCTGTAGAAGTTCTCTATTTAAATTGCCAAGTTTTACTAAGTCCCATTTATCATCATTAATTGCATATGCTGAGAATCGGTTACCCAAATCATTATATTGTCCTAACCATTCAGTATATCCTAAGCCATTTACAAGCGATTTGTCCAATATCATGAGAGGCATATAAAGCTTTTCATATTTATCTGCAAGGGTACCTGTAAATAAATACCTATAATCGAATGGGTCTAAATTCATCTTAAATATTTCAGAACGTCTAGAAGATGGAATAGATAAAGAATGACATTCATCAAGGAATATTGCGCCTGGTTTTCCATCTAGCCATTGTGTAATAGGTATAAAGCTTTTTCTATACTTTGTTTTTAATGATGGTTTTGGATTCTTTTTTGTACCATTTAACTTATCATAATAATAATTATTTACGCCCTTAAAGGAATCATATGTCATGATTAAAATACTTTGAGGGTATTTTTCTTCATTAAATAAGTCTCGGTCTTCATATTTAGATTCGGTAAGAGAGTTTAATACCAGAATGTCATCTGGCTGTAAGTTCTTACAGAATTTACATAATTCGTCTTTTAAGTTAAAAACGCCAACACCAGTTGAGAATATTAAACATTTATTTACAAGGCCAAAGTTTCTAAGATTATCAATAAGTGCAGCAAGTGCATATGATTTACCTAATCCCATTTCCCAGTTAAATAAGAATCTATTCTGGTTGATGGCTCTAGAAATATCCTGCTTTTGATAAAGCTCATTTGGATGCTTACCCTCTAAAGGTGGATAATTCATATGAGTAAAGTCAACTTTGCGTCTATACTCAGAAGTTTTAAGTTCCACTAGAGACTTTAAGTATTCTTCTGCTTGACGTTCATCATAATCAGAAATATCAAAATCTATATGTCTTACAGCTAAGTCTGCCTTAAATAGCTTTAATAAGGATATTGGTCTGGTCCATACTTTCTTTGTAGGATTAAACTTACAGCCATATCCTTTTAGAAACTCGACTGTATCAGTAAAATCATCACCGTATACTTTTAAGTCTAGATTTCCTGTTTCTTTATCACATGTAATACTTATCATACTCTTTCAAAAAATTCCTTTGGAATTAAATTGGTTATGTACCCAGTTTCTCCACCAACACCAGTTGAGAATATTAAACATTTATTTACAAGGCCAAAGTTTCTAAGATTATCAATAAGTGCAGCAAGTGCATATGATTTACCTAATCCCATTTCCCAGTTAAATAAGAATCTATTCTGGTTGATGGCTCTAGAAATATCCTGCTTTTGATAAAGCTCATTTGGATGCTTACCCTCTAAAGGTGGATAATTCATATGAGTAAAGTCAACTTTGCGTCTATACTCAGAAGTTTTAAGTTCCACTAGAGACTTTAAGTATTCTTCTGCTTGACGTTCATCATAATCAGAAATATCAAAATCTATATGTCTTACAGCTAAGTCTGCCTTAAATAGCTTTAATAAGGATATTGGTCTGGTCCATACTTTCTTTGTAGGATTAAACTTACAGCCATATCCTTTTAGAAACTCGACTGTATCAGTAAAATCATCACCGTATACTTTTAAGTCTAGATTTCCTGTTTCTTTATCACATGTAATACTTATCATACTCTTTCAAAAAATTCCTTTGGAATTAAGTTGGTTATGTACCCAGTTTCTCCGGAATAAAAGTCACGATATCCACCACCTTCATAAATCCATAATTTATACTGTTTATGCTTTACTTTTTCTACGTCTATTTTAAGTTTTGCAATACTCTTATAGTAGCCAGTATTGAATGAGTATGGAATGCCGTTTATCTTACACCAGTTATCAATAATAATCTTAAGCTCATCTTTAGTGTAAGCGTGAACGTTAACTTTACCTCTAACGATTTTTGCGGTAGACTTTATTGCTTTTTTAGGGTCTTCTTTTAAGTCCTCTTGAGAAGTTAGTAAATACCATTCCAAAGCACTTCTTAAGTTATAAACAATACCGTCAACACTAATAGTATAATCTGTATCAAAATAAGTTTCAAGTCTATCACCTTTTAATAAAGCTGTAAGTAATTTTACTAACAATACTTTAAGGTGTCTTCGTATTTGTCCATCTGTTAGAATCTTCATTCTAGGGTCATTCTTAGCAATTATGATAGCTTTTGCTATGTTAAACTTACCTTCAGTATTAAAGATTGCGTCCCACAAAGCTAAAGATTCAACCATTTCTGTGCCATTTTTAGATATTTCTGATATTACTTCTTTTCGACATTTACTGACCTGTTCGAGTTTATAATCCATTTGTTCATAAAATGGAACATCTGGATCAGATTCCAAATTATCTAATAATGAGTCTATAGTAGTACCATATAAGAAGTTCTGGCCGTTTTTAGTATCTAAAAACTTAAGGTATCCTGTATATAATGCCGTTAGCCTATTTACACGAAGTGTTTTAGGCTTATTCTTCCAGCTTTGGATAACAGAGTTAATAATAGAATCTACAGACCAGTCACCTTTATAGAAATCAAAAAAACCTGGATAATCATGTATCCATTTAATTACTTGACTTTCAAGTTTAGTTACGCTATCACCTTCAACATCTAAATTAAGCCAATCAATAAACCATTCTCTCTTAAAAACACTTACATTTACTGCCGATGTACTACATATGGTATTATAAATCATGTTTGCAAAATACATAGTATTTTGAGCGCATATGTTGTATAGTCGGAATTGATCAGCATCTAATTCTGATAGTAAAACCAAATGGTCATACTTTTTGTTCATTAAATACCTTCTTACTATTTATGTATTTATAAATTAACAAGAAAAATGCAAGTTTTTGAAAAATGAAACTATATAGGGATTTTAGAAGAAATTTGTATAAATTACATATTATAATAGAATAAACTTATTAGGAGACGCTTATGGATGGTAGAATTTTAGCATATTTTCCTATTAATTATGGTCCAACATTTATGGATTCTCTTCATATGCTTATTGATTCTGTAGATGGATATGATGTTGTTATCAGGAACATCTGGAATGATGGTGAATATGAGCCTGAGGTGGAGCTTGAAGGAACATCAGAAAACCTTAAGAATTGGTACAGTAAAATGATTGCTAAAGGACCAGTATCTGATGAAGAATGGGAAGAGTGGAAAGAAGCAAATCTGTAGAAGCCTAACCATATATAATAAGCCGCTATCGCAAGGCTACAATATATGTTCCCTTTCTTGCTTACATTAATTAATATAGTTTAAATTTCAGAAAATTTGCATTTTTTAACTATAACATAGCCTGTGGCTTTTAAATGTAGCATCTGTGCGAGCGTTTCGCGAGCGCAGCGTAACATGTTTCGCAATGTATGGTGATTTTATAAAAAGAAATGTTTCAAAAAAAAAGGTTACTTAGTATGTATAATTAATTAATATATATTATTAATATATAGCTAAGTAACCATTTTTTTTGAAACATTTTAAAAAATATACTTTTTTATAAAAGTACCAGTTTTCTAGAAACATGTTACTTTTTTGTAAAAAGTACTATATTTTATGTTATTATAAAAATATGATAACATTGATTTGTGGTCCAATGTTTTGTGGTAAAAGTACAGAGCTTATAAGACAATTGGAACGTAAACATATAGCAGGTAAAAAGGTTTTATATGTAAGGCCTAAGCTTGATTCTAGAAATTTTATTGCTAGAGGATATAAGGGCGACCTTAAAAGTATGGCTGACATAACTGAAGTATCCGACTTAAAGGATGCTGAGTTAAGTAAGTGGATAAATACTTATGATGCTATATTTATAGATGAATACTTTATGATTTCGAACTGCGACCTTATTTGTAAGGAAACATCAGAAGAGCATAAGTGTGATATATATTTTGGTGGTTTATTGGCTACAGCTGAAAATACAGTTTGGCCTGAAACTATTAAGATATTACCATATTGTGATGAAATAGTGAAATTAAACTCTATTTGTACAGAATGTGGCTCGGAACATGGAAATTATTCCTTGTTCAGGGGAAAGAAAGATACAGCATTAGTTATAGGCGATAATACCTATACAGCTGTCTGTCGTAAGTGCTATAAGCGTCTTATGGGACACTTATAATTTTATACTTATTTGGTGTTGTTTATATATTATACATATATCAGGAGATATTATGTACAATATATATTTATCCCGAACTGATACAAAGTTTATTAAAAGCCTAGTACCAGAAAGTATGGCAGAACTTGTGAATCGGAAAATGTCCATTGGAGACGCTGACAAGGTTCGTCAATATCTTACAGGAAAAACCGAAGATAGTACCATCAATATTTTATTGTATGGTAGCAGACTCGCCAAAAAAGTAAATTTTTATAATAATCTCATTGGAGGAAACCACAGATGAAACTCGGACAGTTCTTTCATCATCTCAGACGCAAGGCAGAATCTGGCCTTGACAAGCTTATTTCAGCAGAAACACGCGTAAACACAGTTCTCGCTGATACAATGGATGCTCTCAACAAGCAGGCTGATAATGCTAAAAAGCTTCAGGCATCTCGTCTTGAGTTTAATGACAATCTTGAAAAGATCCGCAAAGAAACAACTCGCTTTAAGACTCAGTGTGAAGTTTTGAAGAACAAGGGCGTTAAGGCGGACGATGAAGAATTCCAGATTGTTGGTACACAGTATCTTGAACATAAGAAAATGCTCGAAGACCTCGAAGCGCAGCAGAAAGAAATTGACAAGACTTGGGAGCGCGTACAGAAGGCTCTTAAGCAGCTTAATCTCAACAAGAGCTTGCTTACTGCAAAAGCAGAAATGCTTAAGACAAAGATCAACATGTACAAGGTAATGGAAAACATTACAGACTCTGGACTTGTTGATATCAATAACACATTTGCTGAAATCGACGGTATGGTATCTAAGATGCAGTACCAGAACGAAGCAAGCCGTGCAGTTGATGACATTGTAAACGGTCGTGATACAAGCAAGTCTATGCAGGTTGCTGAAGTTGATGAACTTTTCAACTCACTTTAATCTAATTCAATTTAGATATTAAAAACTCTCATAAGAGGCGTAAGTTTTAGGCTTACGCCTTTTTTAATCACATATTATAAATATAATAATTTAAAATAATATTTTAAATGCAAATGTTAAAATTTGTATGGAGGAATAAATGACAGGATTGAATTCTAGTCAGGTTGAAGCTTCTCGTAAAGCATACGGAAGCAATGTTATCCCAGATTCAGAACCAACTACATTTTGGGCTGAGTTTAAGGATGCTCTTGGTGATCCAATGATTAAGATTCTTATGGCAATTGCTGCTCTTATGATTGGATTGTTTGTTTTGGGAGACAATTGTCTTAAGATTATTCCAGGAATTGACCAGGGTATCTTTGAACCAATTGGTACACTGATTGCTGTTTTCTTGGTAGCAACAATCTCAGCTAAGACAGCTGTTGGGTCAGACCAGAAATATCGCGACCTTAAATCACGTTCTGAAAAGGATAAAGTAAAGGTTATTCGTGATGGTAAGACACAGGTTATTGATGCTGATGACATCGTAGTTGATGATATTGTATTGCTTCAGTCAGGTGATAAGATTCCTGCTGATGGTACTCTTATTGATGGTAAGCTTAAAGTAAACAATGCCGCACTTAACGGTGAAACCGAAGAAGCTAAGAAAACCGGCGATGAAAAGTCACATATTCCTGAAACACTTACAGGTGATACATTCGTTGATAAGTCATCACTTTTCCGTGGCGCAATTGTAACAGACGGTGAAGGCTATATGCGTGTTGAAGCTGTTGGTCTCGCTACAATGATGGGTAAGATGGCTGAAGAAATGAATGGCGAACAGGTTGATTCACCTCTTAAGGTTAAACTTGCTAAACTCGCAAATCAGATTTCAGTATTTGGTTATATTTCAGCTGCACTTATCGTAGTTCTTTACCTTACTATGGGTATTGTTCATGCGGGCGGATTTGCTCCATTCTTTACAAACTGGCAGGGACTTGTTCATACTATTGTACAGGCCGCAAACCTTGCAATCTTGATTATTGTTTGTGCTGTTCCAGAGGGACTTCCATTGATGATTTCTTTGGTACTCATGCAGAACACATCTAAGATGCTTGACCATAACGTATTGGTTCGTAAAGCTCAGGGTATTGAAACAGCTGGTTCTTTGAACATCTTGTTCTCAGATAAGACTGGTACAATTACAAAGGGACATCTTGAAGTAGTTAATCTTTTTGATGGCGCAGGAGCAGAAACAAATCCTAGTGAAGCACTTGCAAAATGTATTATTAAGAATACACAGGCAGTTATTTCTGATGGTAAAGTAATCGGTGGTAACATGACTGACCAGGCTTTGATGAGTTATGTTCTCGCAAAGAATATTGCTGAACCGAATGTAAAAGTTACAAAGGAACAGGGATTCAACTCTGCTAACAAGTTCAGCCAGGCACAGCTTTCTGATAAAACTCTTGTTTACAAGGGCGCTCCAGAACGTCTCCTTCCTAACTGTACAAAGTATGTTGCAGCTGACGGAACAATTAAGGATTTTGATATCAATCAGCTTAATCCAAAGATTGATGAAATGGCAAATAAAGCAATGCGTATGCTCGCTTTTGCTTATAAAGAAGATGCAACACTTAAAGAAGACAAGATTCAGGAAGATTTGATACTTGTAGGTATTGCTGCAATTCGTGATGATGTTCGTCCAGAAGCACGTGATGCTATCGCTGAAGTAAATCGCGCTGGTATTCAGGTTGTAATGATTACTGGTGATCGCCTTGAAACAGCAGTTGCTATTGCTAAGGATGCAAATCTCCTTGATAATGACGCAACGATTCTTACTGAAGAAAACAAGGAAGCAATGCTTGAAAAGTATAGCGCAACAAAGACATCAACTGATAAGCATGGTATCGCAGTTTCTTCTGCAATGCTTGGAACACTTACAGATGATGAGATTAAGATTCTTGTATCTGGTATTCGTGTAATTGCGCGTGCTCTTCCAACAGATAAGTCTCGTATGGTTCGTATCTGTCAGGAAATGGGGCTTGTATGTGGTATGACTGGTGATGGTGTAAATGACTCTCCAGCTCTTAAGGCTGCTGATGTTGGTTTCGCTATGGGTTCTGGTACTGAAGCTGCTAAGGAAGCAGGCGACTTGGTTATTATCGATGATAACTTCAAGTCAATCAAGGATGCTATCCTCTTCGGTCGTACAATCTATCACAACATCTTGAAGTTCGTAAGATTCCAGCTTAGTATGAACGTACTTGCAGTACTCGCAACATTGTTCAGCCCTATCCTTGGTCTTAACGCTCCATTGACAGTTGTTATGCTGCTCTTTGTTAACCTCTGTTGTGACTCACTTGCATCACTTATGTTTGGTCCTGAGCCAGCTCTTGAAAAGTACATGGATGAAAAGCCACGTAATCGTACAGAGTCTATTGTTAGCGCAAAAATGCTTATCAATATTATTCTTACATCAGTATGGCTTGCAGCTGTAGGCTTTGTAATGATGTTCAAGAATGCTGATGCTTTGACTGTATATCAGATGCAGGCAATGTACTTCGTATTCTACATCTGGGGATCATTGTTCAATGGATTCCAGTGTCGTTCAGATGGATTTGATATCCTTGCAGGTATTAAAGACAATAAGAACTTCATTAAGATTCCTTTGATTATCGTTGCAGCTCAGGCAGCAATTATTTGTGTAGGTCTTATTCCGGTACTTCGCCCAGTTAGCTTGATATTTGGATGTGAGCCTATCGCAGCAATTTATTGGGCACAGGCAATCTTGCTTGGCTTGACTGTTCTTCCAATTGGTTGTATCACAAAGATTGGTAAGAAAAATCGATAGTTAGAAATAACATAGATTAAAAATATTGGGAGCTCAAAATATTGGGCTCCTAATTTTTTATACGGGTAGTATTATGTCAGTCTTTGTGAGCATATTATTATTGATAATAGGAATTCTCATGATATTTGGTGTACGAGTTAGTAAACCAAGTGATACTATCGGGTATATAATTGTGGGTGGGTATTATTTTTTAGCAGCTATTTTTATTATAGTGCCATTGATAAGTATACTAATAAAGATTTTAAAATAAAAAGCTCCCAATTTGGGAGCTTAATTTTTTACCAGCCTTGTGTGTTATCATCACCTCTTTTTAAATCAACGCTCATATTAGAGCCGGCCATCTGAGCATTGACATTTCTTGAAAGCTGTCCAAGAATGAAAGCATATTGTTCCCATCCTTTAAGCAGTCTTTCTACTGTGGATCGTTGACCCTCAGCTTTTATCATTTCCGCCTTCAACGAAGCGGCTTCTTTACGATATGTTTTGAAAAGTGTTGCATCAATTTCTTTTGATGAAAGCCATTGTGCAGTCTTTACATTTATGGTATTATAAGTATTTCTGATTTCCATATATTTATCATAATACCATTCATTATATTTTTCTTTTGCAGCTTCAGCATCAAAGCGAGCTTGTTCATAGATAGCAGTAAGCGCAAATAAGGTAGGTTCATAAGTAGATAATGCTACATCAAGTTCATATAATGTAATATTTCCACTATTACTAAAAGATACTTTATTATTCATACGCTGAATCTGTTTATCAACATATGCTAAAAGCTCCTCTCCAGCTTTATTAAGCTCTCTTTCCATATCAGAGTCATTATTAGAGAAGCTATCCCATACATTTACCTTTGTAGGCTCAGATGTCTTTGTAGATTCAGACTCAGTTGGCTCTGATGGTGGCGTATATGATGGATTTGGTTTTACATCTACACCATTCGAATTTTCAATTATAATAAACGGACTACGTGTTGCCATTCATTTCTCCTTTCATTAAATTATTTACTAGGTCTAGGTATTGTCCTTTAACAGATTCAAATACGCTATTTGTTCCGTATGCAGGAGCTTCAACATGTCCGAATCCACCTAGGTCTTTTATAGTACTAACGCTAAGTCTTTGCTTTTGCGGTTTTTCTTTTATTTCAACTAGAGTACCTTTAATTCTATCATATAGGAAAGGTACACCTAATTCTCTACAAGCATTCATAAGCCTATTAGCTTCAGTAACACCACAAATAGTTTTAATCTTTTCTCCAAATTCATCAATTGTATACCAAGTATGATATTCGCCTTTATCGATATAAACTTCAACTGTACGAGTATGAGAATTTGGAATAAATAACAAAAACATGAACTGACCTAAAGCTTCTTCAGTTTTCTGATAATAATCATCCATAGCATCAGCTGTAGGTTTTTCATCTGTGTTATCTAATACAAAGTCTAACGGGTTTTTTATAGGTTCCTTATTTTCCATATAGCATTGGACTCCAAGATGGATCCTTTAATGTTTCCATCATTTGTTTCATATTTGGGTCGCCTTCTTCTAATAACTTATTTGCGACAAATTGTGCATCCTTATTAAGAAGTTCAGCATATTTAATAGACTTCTCTAGCATTGGAGTTGCAGTACAAATTGCTTTCATCTGACCAGATAGAGAGTCCTTAAAGAATCTAGTCTTAGATTGCTTATAATAATAAAAAGGCATTCCAGGACGAGCTTGAACTGCTCTATGTAATCTTTGTGTTTCTGATGCTAAGAACTGTGATAATCCTGTACTATGCTCAGCAGAGCATCTTTCCAAATAAAGATTTGGTGAAGTACCTTGACTTATAATATAAGGCGCTGCAAGTAATCCAAAATAGAAAAGATTAAAATAATCCTTATATAAGAAGTCTACTTCTTTTTCGCCTACTAAAGTTAACTCTGATTTAAAAGTATCTAAATAGAGCTCTCTAAAATCTGGATTCATAGCGTATAAATAATGGCCATTAATTAAAATCTGATCAACAGCATATTGTTCGCTAAGAGTTTTATAAGTAAATCTATTTGGTGTAACTTCATTAAATGATGTCAAACACCAATCTCTATTTAGCGTCATCATTAGTCTCCTTTTTGACACCTTCGCGGAGATTAAACTTTAATCCACGATTCTGTCTAAAGCCCATATCATAAGTACATTTACAACCGCTAAATCCAGTTGTTTTATCTTCAATTGATCCTAAATATGGACAATATGAACAGCTGAATTTTGTATAAGTACCCAACTCTTGTAAATTAACAGTTTCCCAAGGAATTGAGTCAGCTTCTCGAACTACAGCAATATCATGTTTAATAACGTCATCAATATCTTGAGCAGTGTAATTTACTCTCTTAACAGATGCCATCATATTGTCGAAGTCATTATCATGTTTCTGGTCAGAGAATGGGAAGAAAATAAAACAATCTATATTTTCATAGATTTGCTGGCTATTCCAACCCTGTGACTTACCAACCATGTACGCATATAAAACAATCTGTTTTTTATAAGATGCAGCCGAGCTACTCTTAGGGCTTTTGTAATCGAAGATGATACATTTGTCTAATGTTTTACCATCTTCTTTATATTTATAAAGCGAAAGGTCGAGGTTACCAGTATAAAGTCTATTATCGATGTTAGTTTTAAAAGTAAACTCTTTTCTAGTAATATATCCTTCAGCTTCTTTTTTAGTTACATATTCCGGCCAGAAAAGCATAAATCGCCTGAAAGCTTCATCTTCTGAATATTTTGTTCTATCAACATTATGTTCAACAATTTTAGCTTCAAGTATTTCTTTCATTGATTCAAGAGACTTTCCAGATTCCATCTGTTCGGCCATTTCATGGAAACAAGAACCTTTATGAGCTGCTTCAGTATTAGCTTCTTGATTTGGATCAAAGGGCATAACATATCTATAATAATACTTAAGCAAACAAGCATCATATGTTGAAATACGGCTATAGCTCCATTTAGGCGCTACAATAAGCGCATTATTAGCAATTGTAAGCCAATCCCCGTCTGTTAAATGCTTTTTACAATTCTTAGTAATTTCTACATATGCATCGCCTACAACTTCCCAATAGTCACCATTTTCACCTGTAGGAAGAGCATCTGTAACATTCCATTTACCCTTGAATTGTTTAATAGGCTGTGTCATTACATAGCTCCTTGGCCTTGGTTAACATAAGGACTAATAGGTGTATTTTCAATAATGTCATCTGTAATATTTCGTCCAGCAGCACT
>AUXO016588890.1_pt1 | contig 14567 bp, 3 predicted proteins | sample 768731 | NCBI WGS metagenome assembly AUXO01 (sample SAMN02715735, study PRJNA202380) | gut metagenome | biome: sheep rumen | host: Ovis aries | place: New Zealand: Palmerston North | reverse complement strand
TGGAGTTTCTGATATTGATAATATTCTTAAAAATAGAGAAAATCTTTCATTTGATGTAATCACAAAAGGCTATGGAATTGCAAAAGACAGCCGTGGTGATAAATATTATGGACTTCCAGAATTTTACAAGAGCAATAAAGAACTTGTTGAACAGCTTGAAAAAGATCACGTAGGTATCATTCCTCGTGATATGATTAACTATGAAATATCTTTTTATGAGCCTTTTATTGACAATCCTGTTAATAGAGAAAAAATGAAAGCTTCTGGTACCCTTCTTGATAAACCTCTTGATTTCAACTTTAGCGGTATTTCTGAATCCGTTTTTGAGTCTATTAAAGCTGTCATAAGTAATGATATTAAAGTATATGATGTTGGTACTTTCTCTGTTGGAGCTTTAATTGCACATGTTAAACAGACCGGAAATACAGTTGAAATAGACTTGTCTTCAGTTGCTGATTCTCTTTCTAGTTTTACAATTAAAACTATCAATTCTGAATCATTAAAAGATTTCGATACATTCAAATCCTCTCTTAAAACAACTTTCCTTGAAGATTTCTTTGATATTGATTCATATAGTAAATATTCAGATATAATGTTAAAAAAAGATGCAAGGCTTATAAATTATCCTACATTTGAACTTGAATCCTCGGATCTTGACAGTTATTTGAATTATTACATGAAAGATATTTCAAAAGATTTTGTTATTAAAATTCCTCATAATTCTAATAATCCTTATGAACTTGCATTTATTAAAAACTTTCTCAGTATAATAGAAGGCCGCAAAGATGTAGAAGACTGGAAGTGCAGGGCTTTGCTTAAATGCATTGACCCGGAAAAACATGGTTTTGTTTCTAACAAAGATGGTACTGTTTCAATTTATGAAACAACTGTACCTTATACAGGTCCTGTTGCAAATGACCCTGTATCAATATTCAGAATTTTAATGACTGATGCTGTAAATAAACAGTGGGATTCCTACGGTTATGAAGATTATAGAGCTAAATATTATGTAAGTAATGTAAATACAAAACTTATTAATATGTCTGAAAAACATTCAGAAGCTCTTGAAATTGCAAAAGATGTTGGAATGTCTATAAAAGATGCTTACAGTTTTTACAAAAATAAAACACCGGAAGATAAATCTTTTGAATTAAATATTCCTGTTTATTCAGTATTGAATCGTATTGGTACGCTTGCTACTGGTCTTGATTTTGTTGAAAAAAATTATTTTGTAACAAGAGACCATGACAAACGTGGGGGAAATGAAGATGTTTCTGTATCTGGACCTTTTATTGGTACAGAAGAATTTTTCAATCTTCTTTATACTTTTGACAATGATTTAAATTCAGACCTTGTTGATAGAATATTTTTATTATATCTTGATGAAATAAATGAGTATAATGAAAAACCTAACTTTCTTATCCGTATGAATCCTTTCAGTTTTGAACTTGAACTTTGTAACATAGATGAAGATACAAAAGAAAAGATTACTATCGAAGATATTTGTAATAAAGTTTTAACTGTTACAGAATCACAGGAAGTTAAAGACGAAATTAATTCAATTCTTAAAAACTATTATAATCGTGAAGCTCTCTGGAATTCAAAAGAAGAACCTCTTGTTGAAGGTAAGAAACTTAGTGAGTTAAGCCGTCTTGAACTTACAGAATACTGTATTAAAAATTTCAGAAATGATGATTTCCAGAATTCGCTTAAAGTTCATCTGCCTTATACACCAGAAATGAAAGCTGCCGGACTTGAAGACACCCCGGAAAACCGCTTCAACTTTACTATGAACGACATATTTACATGTTCTTTCGAAACTCTTGATAATCATTCAGACTTCTGGGAATATGCAATCAATGAATTTAAAGTAAATCCAAAAGAAGCAATTCTTGCCGCTGCTGCTGACGCAAATCTTCGTGATAACAGTCACTGGCTTTTAAGTCATATAGATGCGAAACCTATTTTTGATAACGACAAAGACTTCTGTGATAAAGTCTATGAAATTGCAAAAGAGTCTGTAACTCATGATGAAGGTAGCTGGTCTTGTGTAAGTGATATCGGTTTCCACGGCTTTAAGGAAATTGCCGTTCTTTGTGGAAGAAGGGAAGACGCTGACAGATATTACAACGAATGTATTGAAAATCTTGTAAGTCATCCTCTGGAGAATAAAATCGCCCTTATTCTTGACCCGGAAGACCCGGTTCTTGCTCTTGATGTTCTCAACGACAGATTGAACGCCGGAATTAATCTTAAAGATGTTGAAAAGCTTAGAACTTCCCTTAACGAAAAAGATACACTTTACTATATTTCGGATAAATACGGTAAGAATGTTCTTTGCAAAATGGAAATAAACCAGGATGGTTTCAACGGTAAATCTGAAATTATAGAACCTCTTTCTCTTGTAGGAAAAGCACCGGAAAAATCTGTTTCTGCAGAAAAGCTTACATCTATTTCTGCTGATAACAGTTATGAAGAAATCAAGTCTTATTTTGGTATTGGTGATTATAGATATCATGCTATGGATGATGGATGCCTGTATCTTTATTTCGATGTAGGCTGTGATTCTCCTTTGGTTAAATCTTTCGACAAGGAAAATCTTTTTTCTGATGCAACTGATATAGAACTTGCTATAGATTACTGGGGTGATGGGGAACTTAATTCTCCATGTCATATAAATCTTTATAGTGCTATGAACCGTGCGGAACTTACACTTTATGATTCTTATTATGCTTTCGAAAACCCGGACAAGAACCTTATTAAAGATGACAGCCCGGAACTTGCGGCCTTCCATAAGTTCGCTGACCAGACCTGCATTAAAGAATACGGTAAAGGCATTGAACTTAATTGGTTCACGCAGAAACTTGACCCTGCAGAAATTGTAAACAAGGTAATCAAAAACACTGTAAAACTCTCCCCGGATGAATTGCAGGGCCGTATTTTTGAAAACACCCTTAAAGAAAAACTTCCTCACTATAATAATGACCCTTGGCTTGTAACAAGAGACATATTAAGTGACCTTAATGCAAGAGGTAATAAAGATTATGACAATCTTATGACTTATTTCTCAAAGAAAGGTCTTGAAAAGGAAAGTGATTTTGTAAAATACTTTGAGACTCTGACCGGCAGGGTTTGTAATTCTAAGAAACCTTCAAAAACAGAATCTCAGAAGATTACAAAAAAGCCTGTAAATAAAAAAGAAAAAGATGAAGATATTGGCAGATAAGGAGATTAAAAAATATGAAAGATTATAATTTTACCGTGAATATGAATGTAGACGTTCCGTTCTATCCTTCAGAACGTCATAAAAAACTCCGTCACCTTTGGAGAAAAGAAGATTTTACAGTAAAGATTCCGAACCTCGATGAAAAAGATTTTCCTGTTGCTCTTCGTGTAAAAGACACAGAACGTCTTGTACCAGACCTTGGTATGTCTGTTGATGAATTTAATGAAAAGTTTAAGAATGATTCCTGGACTTCCAACAAAAGAAGTGATTTTATCAAATCAAAAGAAGTAACTGATTATTTTACAAAGGATATACGTTTTTATAACGGAAACCTTTATGCTGCAAAGCGTATTGAATTCAGTCCTCACTCTTTTCTGACTGAAGTTCATCATGATGCTTCTCCTGTTGCAAAGGATATTATGTCCAGGGGAAATTATGAGTTTATTCATTATAACAATGATAATTCTGAATATGATGAATCAAAATCAATTATTGATGATAAAGGTTATATTAATAACAAAACAGAAATCGAAGAACGTATAAAAAGTTTTTCTGACAGTTATGTAATGTTTAACGGTGAACTTTGGGAAAAGTGTGGTGAACCTACATATAATATCTGTACCAGTGGATGGTTTCAGTATGATGACAAAAGAGATTACGCTTTTGTAGAAATCAAATATCTTTTTGATAAAGAAATTAAAGAAAATTCTCTTGAAAAATATAAAGAAAATCCGAACTGGATAAGTATTCTTCATTTTTCTGCAAGGCACAAAGAAGAAGCTCTTGAACGTTTTTCTGGCATGGATAAATATTGGAATAAATATAGAAATGAAGAAGAACATAACAGAAACTGTAACATAGAAATCCTTATGCCGGAAGTTTTAAAATTTAAGGATAAGATTGACCTTGAAAAAATGCATCAGAACAGTCTTTCGGTAAAGGAAGTTCTTAAAGACATCGAAAGTTTTAAGGCTCCAGAGTTTGACAAGCCGGAAGAAGCCTATAAGTTCTTTACTGAACTTGTTACTACATATTATAAAGGACAGCACGGAAACAAAGACATTAGGATCGCCGCTAACAGTGTCCTTAAAACGCTGTCTGAAAATAACAGCAATCTTGTCTGTAAATATTTTGCAGATAAAGGTATAAACACAGCCCCTCAGTTCGACAAATACTGGAAAGAACTCGAAAATGGTATCTTGAACAAAGATAAAGGTATCAGCCGTGAAAAGAAAGCTGAAGAACCGGAAATCGGAAGATAAAAAAGTAAGAGGTTTATATGAAAGAGATAAAGCTTAATATTCCTGCAGATATAAAGGTTGAGTTTCTTCCTACAAAAAGACACAGAGACTGGAGAGTAAAACTTGAAAAGATTAATACTTCGGTTTCTATAAAAGAACTTTCTGATGAAGAATTCCCTGTTGTTTTTCGTGTAACTGACTATAGTGCAATTATTAAAGATATTAAAAAAGAGGATTTTGATAAACTCTCTGATGATGAAGTTAATAAACTTGAAGACAGAGGTTTTCATAAAGAAGAACTCCGTTATTTTGATGGAAAAGTTTTTGCTCCTTATCATATAAATCTTTATGGTACACTTAATTCAACCCTTGTTCATGAAGGTACTGAAAAAGCTTTAGAAGAAATTTCTTATAATTTTAGAAAAAGTTGGATAGATACTTATGAAGCAAATCTTTATGATGAAACTTCTTCCGTTATAAATATTCCACAGCGTACCTTTGAAATAAACCAAGTTGGAAAAAAATCACAGGAACTTGCAGATAAATATATTCAATATGACGGTAAACTTTGGCGTGAAATAGGTGAGCCGTATTATTTAATACAGCATTTTGGAATGACATCATCACCGGCAGCATTTATTGGATATGCATTAAAAGGAACTCTTGAAGAGCAGAATCTTACAGAATATAAAAAAGGCAATATAAGTAAGAATAAATACTCCTGCCTTCATGGTGATGTATTTTCTGAACAATTTAAGGAAGAAGTTCTTCTTACTAAGAAGTATGATAAAGCTCTTGATTATGAAGGTTCAGAAATCGTAAAAGAAAATATTGAAGTTCTTCATCCAGAAATTGTTCGTTTTAAGGATTTTATGGACCTTGAAAAAGAAAACCTTCAGAATCTTTCTTTTGAAGAACTTATTAATAAAGATGTTGCTTATGACACTCTGATTATTAAAGAATTGAATACTCCAGATGCAGTAAGTCGTAGATTTAATATTCTTATGTATGGAATTCTTGATGAACAGATAAGAAGCGAACAGAAACCAGATCCAAAACTTGCTGCTTTTGGAGTTTATAAACTTTTAAGCGATAATGAAAAATCATTACTTAATCAGTATTTTGTTGATAATAACATAAAATCAAAAGCTGATTTTGATGAATATTTCAAGAAAGAGTTTGGAAACCATATCTGGCGATATGACATTAATCATTCAAATGAAGCACCAAAAGTTCAGTCAAAAACAAAAAAAAGTAACGATTTGGAGCTTGGAAGATAAATTATCATCCGGCTTTTTTATAAATGTTATTCCCACCCGATGGTGGGTAAAAAGCCGGATGATACCATAAATTGAAAAGGAGTTATATATGAGATTTTATTTTGATTTTGGAAGTAAAGATGGTTTTGATAAAGATTTAAAAGAATATCTTTCCCCGGACCAGATTGAGTTTGATGATGTTTTCGGCAATCATTTTGTCTGGGAAGTTGCCGGTGAAATGGATTATCAGTTTTCAGAACATACTTTTTGTGGACGTTTTAAAATTGATGAAATTGATGATGTTACAGAAGATTACCGTATGGGTACTTCTCTCTCAAATGAATCTGCTGCTGAAATCCTTAAAAACATTGAACCTTCTTCCCTCAAATTCAATGTTGTAGATGGTAATCACGAACTCGACTATGATTTTTTTGAAGGCAGTTTTGAGTGGGGGAATGATTTTCGGGTAGAATTAAAAAAAGGTGAAAAAACACTGGATGTTTTAGAAGACTGGTTCAAATCTGCAGAAAGTCTTTCAGATACAACACCAGATAAAATCTATAAAGATTATGACAACACCCCGGTTTCTGTTGCTGTACTGCCGGACAGGGCTAAAAATCTGTTTGACGGAATCCATGACTGGAATATTTATTGCGGAAAAGCATACTTTATTGATAATGTAAAAAATCATCATCCAGAACTTTCAGCTGATGTTTTTGAAGACTTGCAATATAATATTGATAATTTTGAAAAAGTATTCTATGACCAGAAAACACGCAGCGTAATTCTTTGTGTTAAAGATAATAAAAAGAATTATGATTTGGTAATTAAACCAGATATGCAGAACCGTATTTTGTTCTGTAAATACCAGAACGCTGCAAAACACAGTAAAGAAAGATATGTTGAAATTGATTTGGATAAACTTGAAAAGAAATTGTCAGTAGAGGGCGGAAACCCCTCTATCAATCACCCGGATTCCGAAGAACCTGGACTCGGCAGACTCCTTTCTGCTCTTACTGACATTTCCATTGTAGACGAAAAAAACACAGATGTCAAGAAATACTCACCGGTTGAAAATATCAGTGACCTTTATGAATGTTTTGAAAATTTTCCACAGCTTACAGAATATTTACAGGAACACATTATTGCAGATTTTAAAGAGCATGGTCTTCCACTTTTTAAAGACAAAGATAATAACTACTACATGCATGATGAATCTGATTCTCTTGATGAAGAATACACACTTATTACTGCTGAAGGCATTTTGAACCAGGAACGTTGTTGGGAAGATATCGTCATTTCTTCTGTTGCAGGAGAACACTCTGAAGAAGAACTTAAAGACAGCATACGTGAAATTAAATCTCTTGAAATTTTTGCAGAAAACCCAAAACAGTACTTTCTTGATAAATATTATGAAGGTCTTGAAAACTGCAGAAAACAGCTCGAAAAAGAAAGTCATTACACCAGTGCATTTGCTCTTGAAAGTGATGCAGAAGAACTTCTTGAAGAAAAACCAAAAGCTGAAGAAATACCTGGCTATTACATTAAGTATTATCACAACCGTTATTATGAACAGTGGTCTGCAAATCTTAACGCTAAAGCAAATGCACAGGAAATTGGAATGGATAAAGATGTTGAACATTTGTTCAGCCTTATTCAGAAAAGAGAAGAAAAACTCTGGCAGGAAGAAGTAAAGAAAAACCGTGAAAATAAACCAGTATTTCAGAATCTGAATCATCTTGAAAAAATTTCTCTTCTTCAGAAAGATTTCAAAGATAAGTATACAGAACTTTCTTTTGAACTTGCAGATGAAATTGTAGCAAGACTTGATGAATACGGTTTTAAATTAGACCGCAGTGATAATAATCAGTGGTATTTTACCGTTGCTTTTGATTCAGAAGAGAAAAATGAAACTGTTAAATATTCTCTTAAAGATATAGTTTCTCATGTTCTTAAAATTGATGAAAAAGAACTTAAAGAAACTCCAAAATCTGATAAAGAAAGCATTGAACATCTTGACCATATTCTCAATGGTCTTTATGACGTTTGCAGTAATCTTGGCATGGATGTTTCTGATGTTTCCGTTGACCGTGCTTTCCCGGAGTTTGTCAGCGGCAATTTTAATGCTGACAAAATAAATTATCCGAAAGCTTCAGAAGTTGTAATGTATGAAGAACCTCGTTTCGTTTTCAATGATAATAACTTCCTTCTTCGTATAATTAAAATGGCTGATGAAAAAGTTTATGATGATATTATTGATTACTGCAAGAAAAATGATTGTTCTGTAAACGACCTCTATCTTGATATTGGTAAGAGCCTTCGCTATGACGATCTTTCTGAAAGTGGCCGTCTCTACAAAGATACTGTAGACTGGACAAAACTTTCAGCAGAAGAACAGCTTGATAATCTGTTCATGGTTCGTTTCTGTTATGGAAATGATGATGGAAACATTGCTTACGGCCCGGATGAAATCAAGATTGAAGATGAATCTATCCTTAAATATTTGAATAAACATATCGAAAAGAGTGTTGCTTTGAATGTAAAAAATTATGCTGAATATCGTGATTTCCGTAACGGTCTCATTAAAGATGAACTCCAGAAAGAACTTCATAATTCTTTCCAGATTATTGATAAAGCTCCTGCTAAAGCAAATGGTGTTAGATATACAAAGAGATTCCAGATTTCTTCATTTACAAAAGATTTAGAAATTCTCTGCGGATTTCCTCATTCAGAAGAAGAAAGTAAAAAAGATTACGGCTGTTATTATGATGCAAATTATGATGAAAGGGGAAACCTTATCAGTGTAAGCGGTACTTATATTTTTGATTCTGATTTGAATGAAAATGGAGAAGAACTTAATACAAAAGTATATCCGGCAAAAGATATCATGCCTTCTTCAATGCTTGATATTTTTGACAGTTTTAACAAAGGTTGTGCTATAAGTGAATCTTATGAAATTAAGAATTCTCTTATAAACATTACACCGGAAGCTGTAGAAAAATACAATAATTCAAATCCTACATATACAATTCACTCTCCATACAGTTTCTATGAACCTCTTTCAACAGACGAGGAACAGATTGAAGCTGTTGAAAAAAACTATGATTCTCTTGGTCATGCAGATGTCATGGATAACAACATTGCAGAACTTATTCTTGATATGGCAAACTATGAATCTGCATTTCATTTTGTGATTGATAAGGAGTCTGGTCTTTTTGCTGAAATCAGTAAAGACGGAGACATTCTTGCTGTTGAGGATGCTATGGGTATGCTTTCATACTTGTGCGATGAATTTGAATATCAGCTTGAAAAGAACCCGGACAATGAAATAATCAGACAGGCATATAATTTCTATAAATACAACAGCATGAATAATACAGAAGTTATCAAGCCTTATGAACACAGTGAATTATCAGAAAAAATTGCAAGAGATATTCTTTCAAAGGTTGAAAATATTACCCCCGAAGCTGTTTCTGAAGAACACATTCATGCTTTCCTTGATAACCTCGGAAATGAGGATGAAGCATGGCTTGAAGTATTTACAAATGAACCGGGCCGCTATGAACTCCATCTTGAAGACGGTAGTATTTTAAGAACTATCCCGGATATAATTGCTGAAACTGCTTACCAGGCACAGTCTCATTTTGAGTCTGTTGGTGAAGGCTCTGTACAGGAAAAGGATTATAAGTACATTGATTCTATAAACACTATGCTCCAGTCAAAAGCAAGTGCTTTTGAAAATGTAAAGAAATATATTTCTGATTTTGATAAGAGAGAATTTAAAACTGAAAATATTAAAGATTCTCTTGTTTCCTGTCTGAACTATCTTACTGAACGCAGTTTCGATGAAAAGGCAATGGAAGTTGGTATCAATGAAGAAAAACTTTCTGATATTGTTATGGATTTTGTAAATGCCATTGATTATGTAGAAAAAAATTATTCAGCAAAACATCCGACAGGAGAACAGTTCTGGCACTTTATTAGTGATGATTCTAAAGATTTTGAATATGCAATGAAAGGTTATGAACTTGGAAAAGAGTATTTTAATCTTGATGAACATAAGGCAACTCTTCTTGATACACTTGTTTACAGCCTTTCAGTATTTGAACTTGAAGATGTAAAAAAACAGGCAGCAATTGATGGCATCAAATTGATTGATGTATCTGAATTGAACCTTCCTGGAAATGTTATTGATTCTGATGAAGCTTCTTTTGAACTTATTGTAGATAATGAGAATAACAGAAAGATTCTTGAATCTATGGGTATTCTTAAAAGTTCCTGGGAAGAAAATCTTTCACCGGAATGTAAGAAGATACTTTCTGTTCTTGAAAAGTTCTATAACGGTATGACAACTGATAAAGCTTTTGACAGCAATGTGCATACGTTCCATGATATGTATGTATATGAATGTGAAAATGAACCTTCTGCAAATGCTGAAGAGCAGATTAAATTTGCTTCAGATATGTTCATAAATTGTATTGCAAAATTTGAGAGTCATCATGAATATCGTAGTGAACATGCAGATGAAGTTATGAGAATCAATCGTATGGTAACAGATTTGATTCTCAATGATGAAATTGTAAGCCGTTATAAAAAATCCTATCCAGATTTATCAAATGATAAAATCCTTGACAGGATGGTAGAAAGATGTTCTGACCTTTACAGAAATAAGGAATATCTCTTGTCTAAGTTTATAGATGGCAGATTCCATTTTACATGGAATGACGATTTGAAATTCAAATACCTTCCTTCAAATGTTTTGAATTTTAAGAAAGCTGAAAATAACAGACTTACTCTTGATTTAAAAGATAACTGGAATATGCCAACAAACAGCCTTACGCTTGTATTCAAGCTTAATCCTGCTGATGGTTCTGGCCACGAATGGTATTCTATTATAAATGATAAAGTATACTGTTATGACAATTCTGCTGCCGCTGTTGCCGCACTTATCAATTCTGACAAAGGTGAAGATTTTTACAAAAATCTTGAAACCATGAAAAAAGAAGATATTGAAAAGCTTCTTGAAAATGATGGTGTCGGTAGAAAAGATATTGATTTCATTACAAATGAAACTATTAAAGAAACAGAAATTGAATACTACAAGAACTATCGTTTTGATAAAGTGTTTCGTGACGAAGTTGATGAAATTATGTTGAATCATAATGAATTTAATGCTCAGACATTGCGTGGTGTTATTTCCAGACAGGGGCTTGGAGAGGGTAGAGAACTTATTATAAGTGATATTCTTGAAAGCATGGGAAGTAAAAACGCAAACAACTTCCTTAGTGAACTTGACAGAATAAAAACTCTTGAATCTCTCAATAAGAAACTTTCTGTTGAGTCTTATCATATAGAACTTGCAAATAAAAGTTTTGAAGAAATTCATTATAGTTCAACTTTTATAGAAGAAAGCGGTTTTGTTTATAAAAAGATTCTGGAACTTTCTAAATTGCCGGAAGAAACTCCAGAATACAATTCAGATTTCGGTAATATCAGAATTGGGAATCTTATTTTTAAACCGTCTCTTTCTAAAGGCGGCCCGGATAATAAGACTTTCATTGATTTTGCTCTCGTAATCCGGGAAGGCACTTATGAAGAAGTTCTCCCTAATGCAAAGATTTCTGTTCCTGTTTCTGTTCTCAAAGAATCTGCTTCTAATTATGAAAATCGTAAAGCTCTTTGTAATGCATTAAAAGAAGGCTTTACCCTTGATGCATTTACAGCAGATAACAGTGTATATGCAAAAGCTTTAATGGCAGTATCTGGTGTCTATCAGTTTAATAAAGATTTTGTTGAAGAAAAAACTCAGCAGTGTCTTGAACTGTTTGGAGACCTTAAATCGGATATGGCAGATTATGAACGTACATTCCCTCAGATGCTTGAATATGTGAAGGAAAACTACCCGAAATGGAATTCTACACAGGTTCTTTATAATGCTGTAGGACGTATGTGTTATGCTCTTGGTCATGGAGACTTATCTAGCGGTAATGATGAAATATTTGGTATTGAAGGGTACCCTTATCGCTGTGAAGTAGATGATGCTGCTGCCCTTTATATTTTTGATCATGACTCGATTACTGATATCAATGAACTTCAGAATGTAATGATTGATATTGCTGATAAGAGAGTTCATGAAGAAATTATTCCTTCTGATAAAGAACTTGAAAGTAATTTCCGCATAAAGAAAGCCTTTGAAATTCTTATTCATATATTCCCGGATAATGAAGTAAAAAAACACATCCCGGAACATGACTGGGAAACAAATGATTACATTAATGCCTTTGTCATTACATCTTTCAATAAGCTTTTTAAAGATAATCCTTTGTACTGTCTTGAAAGTGATGTCTGGAACAATCTTACTCTTAAAGGCGATGTTTTGTTCAAACTTCCTCATGACTGGGAAGATGTCAGAACAATCGTCTTGGGAAAGGATGCCGCTTTGTTTGGAGAAAAGTCTTTTGATTTTGTAAGGCCTACAGCAAAAGAAATGAAGGAAGCTGACACCTGGGATTTCCGTGTTCTTGTTACCGGTTACAGTATCGAAGAAGGTGATAAAGCTGAATATATTGAAAAGTTTGATCTGATGACAACTTTCAAGGATGATGAATCTGCAGCAAAGCAGTGGAGTATTGATAACAACAGCCGTATTCTTGAACCGGGTAAAGACTATAAAAGAGAAAATTCAAAAGGTGAATTTATTTCTCAGCTTCTTTATACAGATTCTGAAAAGAATAAAAAAATGCTTAAAGATTATGGTCTTCTCCCGGAAACTGAAAACTCTGTAACAGAAAAATCTCAGCCTGTTTCAGAACAGACTGCATCCGGCAATAAAATGAATCCTTCTGAAGTTATTTCTAAGGTTTCTGAAGAAGAATTTGAAAAACTGCTCCCACAGATTTTCTATGATGAACTTACTGAGAATATGAACAATAATAAGATTTGTCATAATTCTCCGTTCATTGCTGCAAGAGAGATTCTGAGAAAATATGAAAAAGAATCTACCGTTAAGTTTGATGCAGTAAATAGATATCTTGCGAAGCAGGGCTGTACTTCTGAAAAAGGTTTGAAAGATTTCTTTATAAAACTCGGCGTTCTGAAAAAGACACCGGAAGTTGAAAAAGAAAAGACAAAGAAACGTGATGATGATTACGATATGAGCCGCTAGATTATGACGGCGAATGTTTTCCTTTACATCCGCCGTCATTTGCTGTATTATAATTTTTGGTGAATATTCACAGTTAATTAATTTAACAAAAACCCACATTTCTTGGTTCCGGGTTTGGAGTTTTAAAATGGATGAAAATAACTTACCGCTTTATGTAAGCGAGGTGGCTGACAGCCGTGACATCAGTTATTCTGAATTCTTGAAGGTTTTCAGAATTAATGGTTTTGATGACCATACTGCAAAGATTTACTGGCATGGACACTGGGAAGATTTTATGGGAACAGAATTTCAGAGACATAATCTCCCGGAAGCAGAAGTGCTTTTTACACGTAAATCTATTTACCCGGAAATTAACGGTTACTGGGGAGAAAGTCCTTTCTTCCGTTACATGCAGGCAAAAAGAAATGTTGATACTTATACAAAAAATTATGAAAAAGATTTAAAAGAATACGAGCTTTCACAGAACGCAGGAGAAGCCGGTAAATACTGGTTCCCTATGAATGTGAAACCAAAGCCCCTTGAAAATAACCCGGATTATAAAGCATCCTGTGAAGTTATAAAACTTTATGAAGAACGCAGTAAAAGAAAGTTTGAAGAAGATAACCATAAATATGTTTTTGAAGGTCCTGGTTCTGCCAAGTTGAAAAAAATTATCAATGATGCTTATGATACCATTCTTGAAAATACACATGAAGATTCAAGTTACCCGGAAATCTACAACTATTACAATAAATTCAGAACCGTAAAAGAACGCTGCCCTGTAATTGAAGACACTTTTATTCAGTTGAAAGAAGGGTGGGATAACAGCCATGCTTTTGAACTTCTTGCAACTGACGATACTGACACTGAAACTCGCTCTTTTATTTTTACTCCAGAACAGTTGGAAAAACTGATCCGGGCCGTTGATGTTATCCGTTATGGAGAAAAAGCCCTCGATTTTGTTCGTCCAAATGCAGAACAGATTGCCTTTGGAATGAAAAATGACTGTTCTTCTGAACTGATTTGTAAGGGATATGAATTTTACGAAAGGGATGATTTATTCCGCAGTAATCCCGAAGTTTTCAAAAGACCTTTCAGAGTTATGAATCTTTATGTAGGTCATGGTGAAACGATGGGAGTTTTCGAAAATCAGTTTCCTGCCATAAAGCAGTGGGAACTTGAAACCGGTGGTAGAAATCTTGAAATGGGTGTTGATTACCTCACTTCTGTTTCCGACCTTCAGCTTGACTTGGGTTATGACGGTTTACCAGATACATTGAATAACCGCCTTGCCCTTGAATATTTTCTTATAAATCGTCCTTTAAAAGATGCTATTTCTGTTTCGGAAAAAACTTTCAAAGATGTCTCTGAAAAGCTTAAACAGCCGGAAGCTCTTGTTGATAATGAAGTTCTTGGTTTCATTGATATTGGTAATTTAATTGGTCGTTTAGAATATGGTAAACAGCGTAATGAAGTTTATGTTGTTGTTGCCGACAAAGACAAAAATGACCGTGATTGTAGAGGTGGTTTTCTGTGTTCTATCAGAGCAGAAAATTTCACTGAAGGTTATAATAATTTCAATAACTTTGTAAAAGACTATTTAACAGCTGTTTTGACTGATGGTGATTATTCTATGTATACCAAATATCTTGATGCAGAACATCCTTCTCTTAGATCTAAAGAATTACCTTTTGAAG
>AUXO016834463.1_pt1 | contig 14568 bp, 9 predicted proteins | sample 768731 | NCBI WGS metagenome assembly AUXO01 (sample SAMN02715735, study PRJNA202380) | gut metagenome | biome: sheep rumen | host: Ovis aries | place: New Zealand: Palmerston North | reverse complement strand
CCACAGGTTCCAGGTGAAAAAGCATGTGCTGGTTCATTGGCTGGTGCTTGGCAGGTTGGATACGGAATTACAAAGAAAGGTGCTTCTGATCCTACTATTCTTGAAGCAGCTAAGAAATGGATTGCTTACTTCTACAGCTATGATGAAACAGTTCAGAGACTCCGCGACGGTGGTATTTCTGCACCAATCATCAAAGATTTCAAACTCCCAGCTGGAATGGATCCTTGTATCGCAGAAAAAGCTAAGCTTGGTGTTTACCCATCATGCTATGTAATCGACTCTTATCTTACAGGTGTTGCTAACGATACTTTGAATGCAGGTATGCAGGATATCGTATCTGGTAAACTTGATGCTGCTACACTTGCTGCAAATGTTCAGAAAGCATTTGACGCTCAGTAAGCTGTATTGTGATATTTTAGATATCATTAGATAAATCGGAAGGGGTATTTTTATAGATAACTTTATAGAAATACCCCTTTTTTTAAAATTCGTAAGGAAAAAAACGTGAGAAAGACAGACAAAAGAGATTTATTAACTTATATAGGATTTATTGCCCCTGGGTTAATAATTTACCTTCTTATAATTGCTTATCCAATTTGTTATTCATTGTATTTAAGTTTTTCAAATTATAATCCGAATTCATCAGCTCCTGCAAAACTTGTAGGACTTTCAAATTATATAAAAGTAATGACCATGAACAAAGGTCTTGTTGATGCATCCAGCAATGTTCCGGAATTCTGGCATGCATTTAAGAACAACATGATTGTTGTTGTAGTTTCAGTTTTTGGACAGATTCCGATTGGATTTATTCTTGCTTTTATTCTTTATAGAAAGCAGGTAAAGGGAGCTACGTTCTTCCAGTCTATGGTTTTCCTTCCACAGTTCTTGTCTACAATCGTTATCGGTATTATGTGGCGTATGCTTTTTATGGTAGACGGCCCTGTATCTAGAATCATTCAGGCTGTATCTGGTAATTCAAATGCACAGTTTACAATGATGATGGATCCTAACAAATGTATGATTCCTATTGGTATTGCCTTAATATGGATGTATACCGGTTTCTATATGATTATTTTCCTTGCAAACCTTCAGAAAATCAATGACAGTATGTTCGAAGCAGCAAAAATTGATGGTGCTAACGAAGTACAGATTTTCTTTAAGATAACAATACCTTTACTTGCAGCTTCTATCCTTACTTCTTGTATTCTTGCAATTGCCGGTTCTTTAAAAGGATTTGGTCTTATATTTGCATTGGCATCAGAAGGAAAGCAGAGAATCAATTCGGAAGTACTTCCAATTTATATGTACCGAATTGCATTCAACAATGCTAAGGATCCTATGAGATTTGCTTATGGTGCTGCGATTGCAAACATGATTGTATTGATTAGTGTTCTTATGATTATGTTCAGCAACTGGGTTGGTAAAAAACTTGGAACAGATGAGGATTATTAATTATGGCAAAACAAAGAGAAGGCGAAGCACCTAAAACATCATTTTTTTCTAAATTTTTGGCAAAACCATTGTCATATTTTATCTTTATTCTGTGGACTATAATTACAATTGCTCCGTTGCTTTGGATGGGATATTCATCTTTTAAGACAAACGAAGAGCTTACAAAAGATATTTATTCTTTACCACATGATTTGTTCCATGTTCGTGAAGGTTATCTTGATGTAGTTGAACCTCAGACAAACATTAAGTATCCAAATGGAATGCTTGAAAAACTTGGCATTGTAAATGCAGCAGGCAAGGGCGATACAAAGAATAGAACTGCAATCAATGAAAATATTCTTATTCTTGAATCACCAAATATTGGTGCTCATAAAAGAATTAAGGTTCATTTTATTCTTCGTAATAAAATTCCTGCTGGTTTGAAAACTTCTGACGGAAGAGTTATTCGTGATATTCAGCCGGGCAATGGTGTTCAGATAAAGGTTTCTGATTTGCCTGGGGCAATTCAGATGAAAATTCACTGGCAGACAATCTGGTGGAACTACAGTTCTGCATGGGTACGTGGTGAACTTGGTCTTAAATTCATTAACAGTTTGATTTATACGATTATTTCTACGTTCCTTGTTGTATTGCTTGGACTTATGCTTGGTTACGGTACGACAAAATTCAAATACAAGAAGACTTCTGCAATAATTGCAGCTCTTATTGGTTTGGGATATTTGCTCGATGTAAACCAGCTTCTTGTTCCGTTGTTCCTTATGCTTACAAAGATGAAACTTACTAATACTCATATTGGTATCATCCTTGTATACGTTGCATTCGGACTTCCAATGGCTGTAATGCTTTCTTCTACATATATCCGTGGTTTGCCATACAGTTTGGTTGAATCAGCTTATATTGATGGTGCTACACCGTTCAGAACATTCATAAGCATTATTGTTCCAATGACAGTTCCTGTAATTGTAACAATCAGTATTATGACAGCACTTGGTATTTGGAATGAATTCCTTCTTGTATTGGTAATGGCATCTGCAGAAGCAACTAAGTCTTTGCCGGTTGGAATCTTCTCATTCTCAAGTAGAACGGGTATTCAGCTTGGATGGCAGATTGCAGCATTGATTATTGCAACTGTTCCTGTACTTGTTGTTTACTTTGCATTCCAGAAGAAACTTGCAGAAGGTGTTGCAGGCGGAGCTATTAAGGAATAGCCTCAACCTGTTTTCAAAACCTTTTGTATAATTCAGAATAAATTAGAATGATTTATCAAGGCACGTGGATTAGTTCGCGTGCCTTGCTTCCATTTGCAGGACCGACTATTCCGCGTTCTTCCATTTCTTCTACAAGACGTGCGGCTCTGTTATATCCAATCTTAAGTCTTCTTTGAATATATGATGCACTTGCTTTTCCTGCCTGAACAACAATTTCAAGCGCCTGGTCGTAAAGCGGATCATCATCAACAGGATTTCCGAACAAATCTACATTTTCTGAAACTTCTTCTTCATCTTCGATAAAGATTTCGTCATCAATATAATCAGGTTCGCCAAACTGTTTAACGTATTCTACGACGTTTTCTACTTCCTGGTCGGTTACATAAGTTCCCTGAATACGAACCGGGAATGGATCTACCGCAGACGCATAGAGCATATCACCACGTCCAAGGAGTTTCTCTGCGCCGACGCTGTCTATAATGATGTTTGAATCGGTTCTGGAAGCAACCATGAATGCAATTCGGCTAGGAATGTTTGCTTTAATAAGACCTGTAATTACATTTACCGACGGACGCTGAGTTGCGAGTACAAGGTGAATTCCGACGGCACGGCTCATTGCAGTAAGCCTTGCAACTACAGATTCCAGTTCGCGGCCTGTTGTTGCCATTAAATCTGCAAACTCATCAATAATAACGACAATGTAAGGCAGTTTTTCCGTGCATATATTTCTTTCTTTAATGCGCTGATTATAACTTGCAATATCGCGAACTCCTATGCCGTCCAAAAGTGCATATCGTCTTTCCATTTCGCAAAGGCAGTACTGCAATGCCTGGAACGCTTTTTTAGGTTCGGTGATAACAGGTGTAAGCAGGTGAGGAATATTGTTGTAAAGTTTAAGTTCAACAACTTTAGGGTCGACAAGAATAAGCTTAACGTCTTTGTAAGACCTCTTATACAAAATAGACAGAATAAGGCTGTTTACACAAACAGATTTACCGGAACCGGTGGCACCTGCAATAAGCATGTGAGGCGTTTTTACAAGGTCAATTAATTGAGCTTTTCCTAAAATATCCTTACCAAGAACAACAGGGACAGTCATTTTGTTGTATTCAGGTAAGTCCATTTCGATAATTTCGCGGAAACCGACAATTGAACGGTCTTTGTTTGGAACTTCTATACCAACTGCCTGTTTTCCAGGAATTGGGGCAACAATTCGGACTGCCTTTGCTGCAAGTGCAAGAGCGATATTATCCTGCAAAGAAACAATTCTTTGAAGTTTTACGCCAGGGGCTGGAAGAATTTCGAACATTGTAACAACAGGGCCTTTTTTAATTCCGATGATTTCTGCTTCGATGTGGAATTCTGCAAGCGTTTGTTTGAGCATTAAAGAAGCTTTTTTTGTATCATCATCGATAACCCAGTACTGATCATCTTTATATGCGGTTAAAAGGTCGGACGGTATAACATACGGGCCTTTTTTTGTGGCACGGTTGGTTGTTGGAAGATTGCCCTTAATTTCACTTGTCTGCGGAATGTTTTCTGCCTGCTGTGCATTAAAGAAATTTTCCAAATCGTCGGCAGTAAGGTCGCTGGCATCTTCTTCCGGCGGAGTATACATAGATAAATCGTCAACGGCAGACGAGTTTTCTTCATTATTGAATTCATAGTTATCCAGTTCTGAATTTTCAATTTCTGAATCTTCAGAATAGGCCTGCTCGTTTTCTTTGATTGCATCTGATTCATCAGAAAATTCATCATATTCTGCAATTTCTGAATCTAAATCGAGTTTTTTTGGAGTATTGTTTGATTCAAAATCATCGTCAGAAAAATCGTCTGTATCGTTTAAATTATCGTTGTTCTTATTGATAATATCGTCGTTTTCTGCAGAATCATCTTCATTCTGAGCTGCAAAGTCCTGAAAGTCTTCATCAGTTTGGGCTGAATCAGTAATTGAATTATTGTTTAATTCATTAGTTTCATAGTTTGCTGCATCCAGTTTATCGCGATTTTGAGAATAGAAGGTTTCGAATTCTTCATCTGTCATTTCGGGATAATTTTCGCGGATATGTTTTTTATGAATATCATCTTTCATATCAGCAAAAATATCAGAAATTGCAGTAGAGAATGATTTTTTAGGAGCTTCTTCCTTTTTTATTCTATCTTCTGGCTGCTCTGGCGGAATGTGATGACTGCTGAATCTATAACCTGTTGTCTGAGGTTCAGTTGTAGTCTTTGTATATGCTGGTGAAGAAACTGGAGCTGTTGTAGTATTTGCAGTTTTTACTTCTTTAGTTTCGCTTGCTGCTGTTGTTTTATTTGCTGCCTCATCTTTTTTAGATGCAGGGGCTGTTTTTTCGATTTTTGAGAATTCATTGTAATTTGAACCAAGATTAATTCTTGTAGGATATTTTGGAGAATTATCCTGGTCGTCGTTATTTTCTACTTGAACGTTGTTATTTGCAAAAGCGTCGTCAGAGTCAGAATGAAGTTGAATGTTATGAGGATATTCACTGTTTTCTACAACGTTATCCAGATATTTTGCAACGCTATATGGAGATTCTGTATTTTTTGATTCGTTCTGATTGTCGGTTTGTGGCAAATCTTCCTGTTCATTTTGAGATGTTTCATCAGATTCAGAACTAACTTCTTCATCAAAATTCTGCGAAAGAGAATTATCAAAACCAAAATCTGTATTATCAATATCAGATAAATCTTCGCTTGCAAAAGCATTGCCATAATCTATATCGTCGGAAATGTTTACAACTTCTTCGGTTTCTTCCTTTATTTCATCTTTAGGAGGAAATTCAAGTTCAGGATCATCTTCCGAATAAGATTCTGGCGTATATTCATTTTCTGATTTTTCTTCTGCAGTTTGAATTACAGTTTCATCCGAAGTTGAGGCATTATTTTCTGTATTTGTGGAATGAACTGAATTTTCAAAATCATCGTTGCCATTGTATTCAGGAGGAAGTGTTTCTGGAGCCTGCGGGAGATTTGGCCATTCTAATTCATCAGCTTCTTCTTCGGTTTCTGGATAATCGCTTTCTGGCGAAATAAGAGCGGCATATTCTTCCTGTGTAAGCATAGAACCAGGATGTTCATTGTTAATTTCATCATCAGAGTCAGAAGTTGTTTCTACAGTTTGCGGAGATTCTGTAATTGCTTCTGTAGTATCAGCGGTTTTTGTATTTATGTCGGAATTTTCGTTTGAATTTGCTTCGGAAATAGCTTCATCATTTGAATTTGATGAATATGAATCGTCCGGTAAAGTTTCTGGGACAGGTTTTGGAGTTTTGGTGATTTTGTAGAATGCATCGTTCACTCTGTCTGCAATAATGCCGGTGAATAAGAATTCAATAACAATGAGCATAAGACCGATTAAGATTGTTATGGAAATTTTTGTAAATGCAAAATCGGAATTAGGCATTTTTAAAATAGTGCGGCATATATTTTCTGTAAGTACGGATGTAAAGAAAGGTACAATCGCCGTAAGCAGATGAAGCGTGCGTTTTGCAGTCCATTTTGTTGCAAAGCAGGATAAGCCTGTTATAAGAAGGAAAACAGGTATAAGAATGCTTGAAAATCCGTATACGGTGTAGAGAATGTTTCCCATTAAAAAGAATAAATTATCGTGACCAGGTCCACCTATTCCAAAGTCCAGCATTTGAAGCATTAGGCTTATAGAAAAAAGAGCCGAGGTCAATAGAAGTACAATTCCTGTTATTACACTAGAGCGATTAGATATTTTCATATCATCATTATCGGAAAAATAAAAAAGTAGTTAAGGTAATTTTTGATGCTAAAACGTGAAATACGGAAAAGAAAATAACAAATTATTATATAAAAAATCAGAATTCATATTAGAAAAAACTCCGAAATACAATCTTTTTTGCAATATTAAGGTAAGGACACAAAAGGAGTCAGACAAATATGGAAAGTAAACTGAAAAATGAAATTGTTGTTGCTTCTAAAGTAAAGGAGCAGCCGGAAAAAATTGATGATACGAGATTTTTTGTTTCGGAGGAAAAGGGAACATTTCTTGTTTATGACAGGCATACAGGAAATCTTCATTATTGCAGTTGTAAAAACGCGGTTCAGGAGTTAATAGAAAAAGTAAAAGATATTCCTGAGAATCCTACGGTTTTTACGGCAAGTGGTGAAGATGATTTTAAATTAAATATGTCTACTATTTGTAATTTGCATTGTGATTATTGTTTCAGGGATAAGGAAAGTCATATTTCGACAGATGTAGAAAAAGCTAAAAAGATTATTGATTATATTATTAATGTTTATGCTCCTGAAAGAGAATATTATACGTTTTCGTTGAATATGACGTCGGAATCGATGTTTGAATTGGATAAGCTTAAGAAAATTAAAGAGTATTTAGATGAAAAACTTTCGATGAAGTTTAAAGTTCAAGAGTTTGATTCAATTGAGCATGCGGAACGAATTCTGAAAATTATTAAGGGTGATGAAGCTTTTATAAGCGATGAAAATGCTGAAAGGAATTCTAAGGAAAAATCTATTGAAGCTATTGTTGAACAATTGAACGAATGTTTGCGTTCAAAAAAGATGATGGCAAGATTTCCAATTCCTGAAGGTATGAATTTGCCGGACTGGGAAAAAGAGCAGCTTGTAAAAATGGATTCCCTTTCGGAAGATGAACGTATGCTTGCAAACAGGCGTATTCTTGAAATCCTTTTCCCTGAAACTTTTTTTCACAAACCTAATTACAGTATGTATGTTTGTACGAATGGCACTCTTTATTCAAAAGAAATTTCGGACTTTTTGAAATCGATTAATATTTCAACTTTGTGCGTAAGTCTGGACGGACCGGCGAGCGTTCACGATAAGCACAGATATTTTTACAACGGAAATCCAACTCATAAAATTATTATTAAAAATATGCAGCAATTTATGGAAGATGGATTCAAAATCAATGTGGCGGCAGTGCTTACAAAGGATTATCCGCGTCCGCTGGAATTAGCATTGTATTTTAAGTCGCTTGGTGTTTCTCAAATAGGATTGAATGTTGTAAGGGCGGGGGCAAGCAGTTCATTTTCTACAGATGATATGGAAGAACTTCTTAAAGGTTATGATGCGCTTTTTGAAAAAATATACGAAGATGCGGTAAATAAAGATTATTCGTTAATTGATTTAATAAAAGATGATACCTGTTTTTATGGAGTTAAATTGTGTCTTTCCAAAGGACGCATTGTTAAGCGCTGCAAGTGGAATGAAAACATGGTATTTGATTGTAATGGAAATATTTATCCATGCGACTATTTTATAGGGAAAACTGCTTACTTGCGCGGAAGCATTTTGTCGCCTAAAATTAAAGATATAGGAAAAGGTCGCATTTTTGTTGACGAAAGGGATTCTTGCCGTGATTGTTGGGCAAAATATATGTGCGGCGGTACTTGTTTTCATAATTCCCTTGTAAATGCTGGTGATATTGGAGCGACCGATCCTGTCGAATGCAAATACAGTCTGGCCTTGCGTAAAAAAGGTATTCAATTAATTCACAAACTTTTAAATTCCGGTGTCAATGTTTTCGAATTTGGTCGTTATATTGGCATTGATTACTCTCCTGATTTATCTTTCACGGATATTTTTAAAGTTAAAAATGGTTTCTGCTATTCTTTTAAAGGCACTCTTTCAAAATTCGAACTGGAATGCAGAAATATGCAGTCCTTACTTAACAGCAGCGGTTTTTCTTGTGCAGATGAGATTTATGTTACGGTAAATGATGTTGCGCATGTTGGAAAAAGTCAGCTGATGGATGTTTCGGTCATGATGGAAGTGGAAAAATCTACATTGAAAGTGGAAAATTCTGCGGATAATGATTTGAAACATGTTGAAGAAGCGGATGCAGTTGAATTAGAGGATGCTGTTTTTTTCGAAGAGATTGAACGTTTTGCAAGTAGAAATGGATTTAATACCGTTCATGATTTTGATTTCGGGCATTGTGTATCTCATACGGTTGTTAGTAAAGATGAGGAAATTAAAAAGTCTGCTGATAAAATTTATGCAGAGCTTTCGAGGTTTCGCATGTATCCAAAGAGTAAGATTGTTTATAAAGCAAAATTAGATGCATTTCTTGGGTATAAACGCTCTGAAATGAAGGTATTTGTTCAATTGGAAGAGAATGTCATTTAGAAAAATGCATTCGCTTGATTAGTAAGCTGGTTTCTTTTTTCTGAGTTATTTGAAATTGAAAAGAGGAAGTTCCCGTATAGTTCCTCTAAAAAGATAAATATGTTTATTTGTTTTTTGAATTTCAAGAAAAATTACAAAATGATGGAGAAAATTATGAATTTTTTAGTACAAAATTGTAAGGAGTTGAATTATGGTGAACTACTCGCAGTAAATGGTGGATGCAGCGGTTCATGTTCTGGAAGCTATGGCGGTGGATATAGACCTGCAAATAATCAGTCTTCAGGAAGCGAACCAAAACCTGATCCTAAAAACTATTATCAGCCGCCTGTGTACGCACCTTCAGGATATAGTTCAGCTTGCAGTGGTGTATGTTCTGGAGGATATTCACCATCGCATACTTTGTTTAGCCAGCACTTGATGACTGAATATAATAATCCGTATGCAGAAAAATGGCAGGATACATTTACAGGAAATGCATGTGCTGCAACCTCTTTACTTAATGAAATTTCGGAAATGTATTCAAAACTAACAGGTAAAAAGTTGACGGAATCTCAGGCAAAGGATGCAATTAGGGCTGGAGTACAGAATGGAAGTATTGATGCAAAGGAAGCGTATGTAAATGGCTGGGAATGGGCTGCTAATACAATGGCTAAAAGTCTTGGACTTACGGGGCGTTGGAAATATGTTGAAGATGGAAGCAAAGCAGATGCAGTTATTATTTCAATAGATACTGATGGAAATGGATATCATAATCATTTTGTTAATTATATAGGTGAAGGTAAGTATTATGATCCATGGACAAATAAAATTGGAAATGTAAGTGCACTGACTAAAACTTCTAAATGGGCTGATGGTGCTGGTGTAAAATCTGCATATCGATATTTGAATTATGAAGCCCGCTAATAAATTGTTGCAATGACATGAAATTTCATAGGAGTTAGAAAAAATGAAAAGGAAAGTATTTATTATTGTAAGTTTTTTGTGTTGTATGTTCTGTGCTTTTGCAGAAGATGTAAAAAATGAAGTTTTTTTTAAGAGACTTGAACAGCTTGGTTTTGCTGATATTTATGTAAAAGACGGATTTAAATTCGATTATGATTTAATTTATGAAAGAAAAGGTAGCTTAAAACCTTATTCTATTGTAGTTGAAAAAATGAAGTTTAAGGATTTTGTAAAAACTCTTTCTGATGATGCACCTGTTGATATTTCGAATAAGGAAGGGTATATCGATGCCATTAAAAAAGGCTATGATGTATGGTCTATGTGGGATGGAGAATATCACTGTGTACCCAGGTATTTGGAGCATAATGGAAATTTCTTTGTAATTGATTTTTCAACTGGATGGAATCATTCGTATGCTGAATTAATTGGTACTTTCGCCACCGTTGTGTTAAAAGGTGAGGATGTATATAAAATCCGGTTTACAGATCCTCAGGTAAAAAGGGCGCAGAATAAAGAACTTTGTGAAAAACTTAATAAATATGTTTACTTTAAGGAATTTGGTCCTGGTGCGGAGATGAAATCTTCCTATTTTTGGAAAGATACTAAATCTATAAAAACCTTTTATAAGGATTTGGTAGCAAAAGATAAGTCTCTTCCTGAAGAAGTCCTTGGTTTTCAGGAACTCTGGGAAAGAATATTTGATGTCGTTGTGAATAGTTTGTAGTTCAAAAATTAAAAAAGTTGTTTTTGTAAAAAAGTTCATTAAAAAAGATTTTGTGTTGTTTATTTTCGGGGACGACGTGTTTCCGGGAATAAACGGCATACAGTGTTTAGTATCATTTCATTTTTTTTATAGCGTTATTTTATAGCATTACCGCAGCATTTTTTTATATTCATAGTTTTGTTTATCAATCATTTTTTATCGTTTTTAAAAAAGTTATTCGGCATTCTTAAAGAGATGTTAACGGGCATTTTATAGAAGCGTTGCTTTTTATAATTAATAGCTTTGTCTCTGTGGAATGACTAAAAGTTTATTTAAGGAAGTAAAATATGGATTTTTTAATCAAAAATTGTAAAGAGTTGAATTATAAAAGTCTTCTTGCTGTTAATGGTGGATGCAGCGGTAGTTGTTCGGGCGGATATTCTAGTTCATCTGGCAGCATGGGACATTCTTATAGTTATGAGCAGTATAGCTCTTGTGGACGTTCTAATCCTTATACAGATACCAATAATACAGGTGCGTCAACAGGAGCCGAGGAGTGGAAAATTCCTCCATACACTGTTCCTTCAAAAGTAATTATTGAAAGAGTATGTAACGGTGTTTCCAAAGAAGTACATTTTCTTGTGCCGTAAACTCTAATAAGACAATCGTATTTAAAGAAATTATGTAAAAATGGGAGATTAAAATGCGGATGAAGATTCAATACCAGCATGATGAGTCTGATTGTGCTGCGGTATGTTTATCAATGATTTTGAAGTATTTTGGAAAAGAAGTAAGTATCAGAAAATTGAGGACTACGGCCGGTACTGACAGGAATGGGACTTCTGGTTATGGAATAACTGTTTGTGCGGAAGAATACGGGCTTTCGTGTAAAGGGTTTTCTTCGCCTGATAAACAATCCCTGAATGAAATTCCGTTGCCTGCTATTTTTCATACACGGAAAAATTCAACTGAACATTATGTTGTTATCAATAAAATCAGAAAGAATGAAATTATAATTTTTGATCCTGCGGAAGGGAAAAGAAAAATGAAAGTTTCGGATTTCTGTGAAATTTGGACAGGTATATTTTTTCTGTGTTTTCCAAAAGAGGATTTTGTAAAAGATAGAGAAGATAAAAGCCCTATAATCAAGTTTTTTTCTCTATTAAAACCACACAAATATCTTCTTGGAAAAATTGTAGCTGCGAGTTTTGTTCTGACTTTGTTCGGTATTTTAATCTCCTTTTATTTTAGGTTTTTAATTGATGAAGTTTTGTATTCGGAATTAAAGAGTACGTTAAATATTTGTTCAATCTGTTATCTGCTTGTGCTAATTTTTCAGGGTTTGCTTTCATTTTGCAGGAGTCAGATAATTCTGTTTCTTGGAACTAAGATAGATGTCACTTTATTGTGTAATTTCTTTTATCATCTTTTGAAATTACCTTTGTCGTTCTTTAATGCAAGGAAAACAGGGGAAATTTTATCCAGAATACGCGATACGGAAACTATAAGATATACAATTTCGTCAACAACGGTATCGGTTTTGATAGATTCCATCATGCTTGTTATGGGAAGTTTTTTTCTTGTAAAGATGGGTTCTGGATTAATTTATACTGCAATGATTCCGGTTTTTGTGTCTGCGTGTTTAGTATGGATTACAGCTCTTCCGTTTAAAAGACTTATAAAAGCAAGGGCGGTTGCTGAAGCAGATAAAAATGCATCTATGTATGAAACAATAAATGGGATTTCTACTATAAAGGCTTTGTCTACAGAGAACAATGCATTCAGACGAAATGAAATGAAAATTGTGGAAACAATCAACCGGAATATCAGGCTGGAAAGTTTTTCGAATTTGAATTCGGTGATACAGGGATTTATTTCAGGAACAGGTACTTTACTTATTTATTGGCTTGGAAGTTATAAGATTTTTAATGGAGAAATGTCTCTCGGTCAGTTGATATCTTTTGTTACATTATCAGGCTTTTTTCTAGGTCCGTTGTCCAGGCTTCTTACAATGCAGCCAAGTCTTCAAGAAGCGTTCGTCGCAGCTGAAAGATTGTCGGATATTATGGATATAAAAGAAGAGTCGGTGGATAGTGAAAATTGTGAAACAGTGGATTGTATTGAAAAAGGGATTGAATTCAAGAATGTTGGATTTTCGTATGGAACAAGAGGACGTGCAGTTGACGGAATAAATTTATATATAGAAAAGGGAAAGAAAATTGCATTTGTCGGGAAATCTGGTTCTGGAAAATCAACGATATTGAAGCTTCTGATGAAATTTTATTCTTGTGAGTGCGGATGTATTGAAATAGATGGATGTGATATTTCGGATTTAAAGACGGATGCTTACCGAAGCATGATAGGGTATGTTCCTCAGGAAACTTTGCTTTTTAGCGGAACTATTGCGGAAAATATTGCATGGGGTTGTGAAGAAGCGACACATCAGATGATTTTTGAAGCGGCAAAGCAGGCACAGGCGTTGGATTTCATAATGGGGTTACCGGACAAGTTTGGAACAATGGTTGGTGAACATGGGGCAACTTTGTCGGGAGGCGAACGTCAGCGTATTGCGTTGGCGAGAATTCTTATGCGTAATCCAAAAGTGATTGTTCTTGATGAGGCAACTGCGAGTCTGGATAGCATTTCTGAAAAAGCAATAATGAAGACTGTCAGTATGCTTGAAGATAGAACGGTTATTATGGTTGCTCATAGGCTTTCTACGGTTATGAACTGCGATAGAATTTATGTGATTGACGGCGGAAAAATCGTTGATTCAGGAAGTCATCAGGAATTGTTATCGAGAGAGGGAAAATATAAAGAATTGTGGAGTGCTCAATATGAAAAATAGACGTTTGATGCTGGAGCATAAGAATATGCTTTATTATTCAAGGGAATTGATTCAGTTGTGTATTCCTGTCGAATTGAATCTGCTCTTTTATACGATGCTGGGTCTTGTTTTTATGATTGCGGTCTGTATGGTAACTGTAAAAATTGATAGTGTCATAAAGGTAAATGGAGTGATACGTACTTTGGATAATAATTCAACTGTGAAGAATGTAATTTCAGGTACGATAAACAGAATTTGTTATAGTCCTAATCAGTATGTGGAAAAGGGAGATGTTCTTTATTCTTTGGATGAAGAAATTTTTCAAAGCATTATGGTTGAACTTATTAATGAAAAGACGGATTTAGAACAGAAGATTTTATGTATGGATATGCTTCTTGATGGTTATAATACCGGTAAAAATCCTGCTGATAAAAAAAATAATCTGATGATTTTTACAAAGATGGAAGAATATTTTAGTACGGTGGCGTATCTTCAAAAGCAGGTTAATATCTGCGAGTTTCGGAAACAAAATGAATTGAATCAACCCGAGGCATTGTTTAATCTGCGTTCCCTTGAGGAATTGGAGATGAATCTTGCTTTGAGCAGGTCGGAACTGGAAAAATATAAATCTGCATTTTTGGCAGAGATTGTTCAGCAAAAAATTGGTTATGAATTGGAATATGAAAAAATCAAACAGAATATATCGAGGACTCAGGAACAATATTCGTTCTTAAATGTGAAGGCACCGATTTCCGGTTATGTGCAGGAAATTTCTTCATTGAATGAGGGGGATTATGTTTTTGAAAATCAGGCTGTAATTAATATTATTCCGAATGATAACAAAAGTTTTAAGGTTGAATTAACTGTTCCGAGTAAGGATATTGGGGAAATTCTACCCGCGATGAATGTCAAATATCGGTTGGCGGCATTTCCTTTTTTTGAATTTAATGGTGCAAATGGAAAAATCATTTCGGTGGATTCAGATGCAAGGCAAACTCAAGACGGCCGCCTGTATTATTTGATATGTGCAGATATCGATAGGTTTACTTTTAAGAGCAAAAAAGGCATTGAATATCCTTTAAAAGCGGGAATTGAAGTTGATGCAAGGATTGTTCAGGAAAAACTGTCGATTCTGCATTTTATTTTGCGAAAACTGGATTTTATTCAATGATGAAGTGGAATAATAGATTTAAATCTTTGTCGGATATGCAGAATCGGATTCAGAAAATCCGACGGGAACAAACACAGAATATAATGCGGTCAGTGTTGGACTATCT
>AUXO018743806.1_pt1 | contig 14569 bp, 11 predicted proteins | sample 768731 | NCBI WGS metagenome assembly AUXO01 (sample SAMN02715735, study PRJNA202380) | gut metagenome | biome: sheep rumen | host: Ovis aries | place: New Zealand: Palmerston North | reverse complement strand
CCAACTATAGCTAATATGTTTGGTTTTAAAGAAAAATATTCTTTAGGTCATGATATATTTGATGATGGGGAAGGAATAGTAGTATTCCCTAATGGAAATGTTCTTACTGATTCAGTTTATTATAGTAATTTAAATGAAGAATATATATCTTTAAATGATAATCCTATTAGTGAAGATTATATTAATAATATAAAAGAACATGCTGATGAAATACTTGAAGTTTCAAATGGAATTATAACTCATAATTTAATTGAAACAGAAAGTGATAAAGTAGGTAAGTGTATAAAAAAATAAAGCTTAATTAAGCTTTATTTTTCTTTGATTTCTTTTCTTTTTTAGGTTTTATATCTTTATTCTCATCTTCAACTATTTCTTTTACTTCTTGTAGTTCTCTTTCTTTTTTTCTTTTTTCAGATTGTTCTTGTTTTTCTTTAATCATATTTAATAATTTCTTTAATTCTTTTTTATATTTAGATTTTTTAATTAAAGCATATAATGTTACAAACATTAATATAGCACAAGCACCAGTTAGTATAATAACTAAATCTTTGTAATCATTTTTCTTTTCTACTACAAGAGGTGTATCTTTTTCTTCTTCTTTTTCTTTATATGTAATAGCTGTATTAGTTTCTTCATCATATAAATAGTAATTATCTTTTCCTGTATTTAAATTTCTAGCTTTTAATATATGATAATTAGCATAGGCAAGTTTTAATGAATTAAATGTACGAGTTCCGATTGTAACTGTACTAGGTGAATAATCTTTACCAAAATCTTTATCTATTGTTAATGGATATAAATCAAGTTCATCTAATTTAACATCAAAATATTTACTATATGTATTATCTTCAGCATTATATATGTATAAGTTTGTTTCTTCAGCATTTTTAAGGCCTACTAATGTATAATTATTTGTTTCATTATAAAACGCTGGTATATCTAAATCATTTATTTTAACAGTTGTTTTTGTATAATCTTCAGGTGCTTCTAAAGAACTTTCTCTTTTAACGACTGTTAATTCTTCACCATCTACATTTACTACTATTGGATTTGGATCAACAACATTAACAGTTATTTTATATGTTCTTGTACTACCATTTTGAGCTTTAACAGTTATTTTAAACACATTAGTTCCTTCACCAACACTATGTTTTCCAGCACCAGATACAGATGATCTACTATCATTTTTAGTTGCTTTAATATTAACTGATGTTGTATTAGCAGAAGCTTCAGCTGTGTATTCTAAAGTATCTTTTTTAAATGAAGGTGATAGTTTTAATCCATCTATTGATAATTTCTTTAAATAATTATCTTTTGAATAAGATGCTTCTAATTGAGCTTGAGTAATAACTTTTACTGATTTAGAACCAGCACTAACACTTAATTTATTTTCATCTAAAGAATAAGCTCCATAACTTTTAACTCCTATTTTTCCAGTACCAGTACCAATTGCTTTAAACTTATATGTATAAGTTTTAGATTTAATATTTTTATTTCCATTATAATCTCCAACTACAGGACTTTCTCCAGAAACAAATTTAAATACTTTACTATCATAGGTTGGGGTAAATTCCCAAGAACCTAAAGCTTTACTAGAAGATATTTTTATCTTAACAGTAAATGTATTTCCAACAACAACTTGACCAGTTGAAGATATTGAAATGCTGGCATCAGCTGCTTTAACACCTATGACAAAGCTAAATGCAACAAATATTGTAAACAATGCTTTAATTATTTTTTTCATAATTACCTCCTATAACTTTTTATCACCTTTAATATGTTTTTGTATTTGTAATAAATCTAGAATAGTGACATCACCATCACCAGAAGTATCCCCAGCATATGAATATGCATCTATTAATAATTTATCTTTTTTAATATGCTTTCTAACTTGTAATAAATCTAATATAGTAACATCCCCATCACCAGAAGTATCTCCATTTATTACAAATGTATATGTTTTAGTTTCAACTATAGTTGATATAGTTGCTGTATAACCAGTTGCTATTAAACCATTTGTTACTTCATTACCATTTGGATCTTTAATAACAACGTTTTGAGTACCAGTACTTCTAAGTAATGCAACTAAACTATTAATATCAGTATTATTATGAACATTTGTTAAATATGTATTATTTGTATTTAATCCTGCAGCTTGAATACTTTGATCAACTGTAGTAGTGTCATCTACTTTTTTAATAGTTATTGTATATTTCTTTTCTTCATTTACTTGAGAAGTAACTGTTATAGTAAAATCTGTTTCATTTTCTGGTAATTCAAATGTACCTGTTCCTTCAAGTGTAGATAATTCACTTTCTTTTTCAGCATTTATTGTAATAGAAGTAGTACTTGTAGGTACATATACCTCATAAGTTAATATATCTTTATCAAAAGTAGGGGATAAATAGAATCCATCAACACTAAGTGATTTTAAATCATTATTTGTATCTCCTGAATTTGGAAGACTTGTATATGCTGGCATATTTTTATAAACAGGTATTTCAAATACAAATTGTGTATTTAACATATTCCCTTTTTTATAAGCTGAGTATGATTGTCCACCTTCAGTAGCAGGTGCTTGAATATTAGTCATGTATTGATGTGTAAAATTAGTTGAATATGGGTTAGGGCAAACATTAAACTTTTGATAATAAACAGTTCCTTGACCTTTATTAATATATCCATTAGCTAAGAATGATATACCTTCAGTAATAGCAGTTTCAATATTATTCCATGGCTCCCCACTTCTATTAATAACTTTAGCTGCATATAATAAACCTCTTAATACAGAATTTACTTTAATACCTTGTATTGTATCTTCATAAGCTCCTATATTAAAGAAATTATAATATCCACTATAAGTTGTTCCCTTAAATGTAAATTCACCACCACTAGTTGAATCACTACCATCAGGTCCAACTTCTAATCTAATTCTACTTGCTATTGCAAGAGGACTTATTCTTTTTGTTTTACCTGCATTAACTATTGGAATAGTATATTTATCATCTGCTAATTTACCATTACCAAATATAGTTTTAACTAGAGCAGGGTAGCTTTCTTCTAAAGAATCCGTATAATCTAATTTTTCAAACATAAATATTCTTTCTTCAGTTAACCAGTTTCTAGGATCCATATAAAATGCTATTACAGATGAATTAATTTTAAACCAACTAGATCCTTCAGCTGGAGTAGTAGAAGTTCTATAGTTATTATTTGTTGTTTGCATATAACATTTTCCTTCTTCAGCACTAACTGCATGAGAGAAATTATATGTAGTATCTTTAGCAACAAAACTCCATTCTGGATATTTATTATGTAGATATGTTAAAAAAGGAACATAAGTTTCAGGAAAACCTGCTTCTAATAAAGTGTTTTTATATTCTTCATCAGTTGCTACAATATCTTCTTTCTTAGTTACATAGTTCTTACATATATATCCAGTTTTATTACCATAATATTGAATTTTATACCATTTACCACTTGAACAAGAGTTATTGTTTCCATTTACCTCTTCTAATATAGCAACATTTACTCCAAGAGATAATGAATTTATTTTAGTTGATGATGTAGTAGCTTTTTCTCTTACACCAACATCATTAGCATTAACTCTTGCTGTCCAATTAACAACATTTATTCCAGAAAATGAAGAATCAATATATCTAACATAATTAGAACAAACATATCCTTCTTTTTCTTTATATTTAACTTTTAACCATCCATTTGAACATCCAGAACCACTAATAGTTGTTTTATCAAGTACTACAATAGAAGTACCTGAGTTAACTGTATAAAGAATACTAGAATTGCTTGTACTAGGATTTTTTCTTATTCTAACAGATGATCCTGTAATAACAGCACTATATTCTTCAGCACTAATAAATGAAGGTATTAAGATAAACAAAAAAACTATTAAAACAAATTTAATATATTTATTCATACTTCACCTCCATTATATTACTATATAAATTATAACAAAACGATGCTTTTATTTCACTAAAATAGGGCATACTTTACATATAAAATAATATATTTTTTTATAATATAATATTCATAAAATATGGAAAAATAAACATATTTGTTTTATAATGTAATTAGGGATGTGAAATAATGAACTATAGTATTAATGGACATAACGTTTTTTTAATTGTTGGAGTATGTTTTTTGGCGTCAGTTATTTTTGTTCATATTATGAAGAAAGTAGCTGTATTTTTACATGTATTAGATATGCCAGATAAAAAGAGAAAGATACATACTAAACCAATGCCTTTGCTTGGCGGAATAGGTATATTTTTAGCTTTCTTATTAGGATATATGTTATTTGCTGAAAAGAATAATTTAATGTTATCTATTTTAATATCATCATTTTTAATTATGTTATTAGGATTATTTGATGATATGACAAAGAGTGAAACACCAATGCCTAATAAGTATAAGGTATTAGTTCAAGTAATAGTTGCTCTTATCATAGTATTCTATGGAGGATTAAAACTAACTAAGACAACATTTTTAGGACTAAAAATTAATTTTGATATTATTCCATTGTTACCAGAATTATTATCAGTACTAATTATAGTAGCCATTATAAATGCTATGAATTTAATAGATGGATTAGATGGTTTATGTGCTGGTATTTCATCTATTTATTTCTTAACTATAGCTGTATTAGGATTTATATTAAATAAATTTGGTGGTTTAGATGTAATACTAAGTTTAATTATGTTAGGTTGTACTTTAGGATATTTAGTACATAATTTCCCACCTGCTAAAATATATCAAGGAGATGCTGGTAGTACATTCTGTGGAGTTATGATAGCAGTTATATGTTTAATAGGGTTTAAAACAACAACTCTTGCATCATTAGTAGTACCATTATTTATATTAGCAATTCCTATTTTAGATACTTTATTTGCTATAATAAGAAGAAAATTAAAAGGACAAAAGATAGATCAAGCAGATAAAGAACATATACATCATCAATTATTAAAGAAATTCTCTAAAAAGAGTTCTTTATTAATTATTTATGGAATTAATATTCTTTTCTCAATAACAACTATTTTCTATACTTTAGGAGATAAAGTATTATCTATGATATGTTATGCTATTTTAGCAGCAATAGTATTATTTTTAGTATTAAAAACAAGTGTTATATTTGAAAGAAAAGATTAATCATTTAGGAGTGTCATATATGGATATTGATAAATTAAAAAATAAAATAAGAAGAAACTTTTTATATAAAATAGTTAAAGAACCAATTAGAATATTAATAGTTTTTATTCTAAACAAGACAGCATTATTATTTCATCATAAATTAGAAGATAAAATAGTTTTTGCAACTGCTCAAGGAACATATACATGTAATCCTAAAGCAATTTGTGATGAAGTAATTAGACAAGAATTACCTTATAAATTAGTATGGGCTAAAGAGAGAGTTTCTAAAAATGAGAAGAAAGATCAATACCCAGAGAGTGTTAAAGTAGTTAAAAAAGGAACATATGAGTTTTATAAAGAAGTTAATACTGCTAAAGTATTAATAGATAATGAACATAACTTTGGTAGAAGATATTATTATAGAAAAAGAAAAGGCCAATTATTTTTGGAAACTTGGCATGGTTCAATGGGAATTAAAAAGATTGCTGTTGATAATAGTTTAAGTGCACATTTAGTTATTAAAAGAAATAAATTTTTTGCTAAAGACTTTGATTATGTAATTTCTAACAGTGATTTTGAAAATAAAGTCTATAGAAGTACTTATTGGCCAAAAACACCAATATTAGAATATGGACATGCTAGAAATGATATTTTCTTTAAAGATAAAAATTCTAAAGAAATAAAAGAATTAGATAAAAAAGTAAGAGAAGCATTAAAAATAGATAAAGATACTAAGATATTATTATATGCTCCTACATTTAGAGAAAAAGATAGAGAAGTTAATAATAAACTAGAAATAAATTATGATGAAATTAGAAAAGCTATGGAAAAAAGATTTGGTGGAAAGTGGCAAGTTGTTGTAAGATTCCATCATAAAGAAAAGTATTATCATAAAGGATATGATAAAGAACATAATGTAATTGATGCAACATTCTATCCAGATATGCAAGATTTATTAGCTGTTGTAGATGCTGGTATTACAGACTATTCAAGTTGGATATGTGACTTTATGTTAACAAATAGACCAAGTTTTATATTAGGCGAAGACTTAGAAAGTTATTCAAAATCAGATAGAGGTTTCTATTATGATTTAGATGAATTACCATGTAGTATTTCTGAAAGTTCTGATGAATTAGTTAAAAACATTTTAAATTTTGATGATAAAAAATATGAAAGTAAACGTTTAAAATATCTTAAACTAAGAGGATGTTTTGAAAAGGGAAATGCAACTATTCAAATAGTTGATTTAATAAAAAAACATATGAATAAAAAGAAATAGTTTATATTAAGGAGGTTTATTTATGAATATAGCTATTATTTTTGCCGGTGGAACAGGGCAAAGAATGGGAAGTAGTATTCCTAAACAATTTCTAGATGTTTATGGAAAACCAATTATTATCCATACTCTAGAAAAGTTCCAATATCATCCAGATATTGACAAAATATATGTTGCTTGTAAAGAAGATCTAATTGATTATCTTACAGAATTAGTAAAGAAGTACAACATTACTAAAATACCAAAAGGTGGAATAGTACCAGGAGGTAAAACAGGACAAGATTCTATTTTCAATGGGCTAGAAATTGCTCATAAAAAAGAACCTGGTGATTCAATAGTATTAATACATGATGGCGTTAGACCATTAATTACTGAAGATTTAATAACTAGGAATATAGAAACAACTAAGAAATATGGTTCTTCTATAACATGTACTCCTGCTTTTGAGACACCTGTTATTAGTTATGATGGTACAAGTATTGATGAATTACCAAAAAGAAAATTCGTATATACTGCTCAAGCACCACAATGTTTTAGATTAGATGATATTTATAATATGCATTTAAAAGTAAGAAAAGAAAATCCTGATTATACTGATATTGTTGATAGTTGTACATTAATGGAATTAAATGGTTTTGAGACACATTTAACTGAAGGTATAAGAGGAAATATAAAAGTAACTACTCCTGAAGATTATATAGATTTACTTGCTAAATTATCATCAGAAGATTATAAACAAATCTTTGAATTATATACAAATAGAAATAAAAAAGATGAATTCCAAAAAATTTTAAAACAATAGGAGTAAAAGAATGAATAAAATATTAGAAGAAGATGCTTTACAAATAATTAAAGATAATAAAGAACTAAAAGATTTAAAAAATACTAATTTTATGATAACTGGTGCTAGTGGAATGGTGGGTATTTATTTTGTAAATACACTACTTGTTTTAAATGAGAAATATAACTATGATATTAATTTATACTTAGTAGTTAGAAATAAAAATAAATTACCAGGATATGTTTTAAATAATAAAAATGTTCATATAATTGAACAAGATGTTACTGTTCCAATTAATTGTGATAAAGATATGGATTACATAGTACATGCTGCTGGACCAGCAAGTCCATTAATTATGAGAGAAAAACCAGTTGAAACAAATTTTGCAAATACATTAGGTACAGCAAATACTCTAATGTATGCTAAAGATCATAATTGTAAGGGATATTTATTTATATCTTCTAGAGAAATATATGGTCAACCAGAAGAAGGACAAGAATTCTTTTATGAAGATGGTAAACTAGGAGATGTAGATCACTTGGTTCCAAGAAATGGTTATGCTGAAGGAAAGAAAGCAGCTGAAAATATGTGTAGTGGTTTTAAACAAGAATATGGTTTAAATACAAAAGTTGTTAGACTTGCTCATACATATGGACCAGGAATGTCTATTCATGATGGTAGAGTACAAGCAGACTTCTTAAAAAATGTTGTTAATCATGAAAATATAGTATTAAAGAGTAAAGGTGAAGCTGTAAGAACTTATACTTATATTGGAGATGCTGTAAGTGCAATGTTTATGGTTTTATTAAAATCAAAAGATATGGTATATAATATAGCTGATGAAAAATCTAAAACATCAATTAAAGAATTAGCAGAAACAATGGTAACAATTTATCCAGAAAGAAAATTAAAACTAGTTTTTGATATTCCAAAAGAAACTGTAAATACAGGTACAGCAAGCTTTACACTTGGTATACTGTCAACTGATAAGATAAGAAAAGAATTAAAGTGGAAACCAAAGTACTCAATATTTGAAGGTTTCAAAAGAACACTTGAATATATAGAATCAGAAATGTAATTAAAAAGCACTAAAGTGCTTTTTTAAATCCAAAAATATGGTAAAATATTTATAGGAGTTTTTTATGAAATATGTTTTAATTGAAATTGCAAAATTTATTCTAAACATAATATATTTCTTTATGAAATTATTTCCTACTAAAGATAAAATTGTTATGATAAGTAGACAAACAAATAGTCCATCTGATGATTTTAAATTATTAGAAAGTGAAATTAAAAGTCATAAAAAATATGAAGTAGTAATATTATGTAAAAAACTTGTTGGTAAAGAAGAAGCTAATGCAAAAGAATTATTTTTGTATTTATTTCATATGCTTAAACAAATGCGTCATATAGCAACATCAAAATTAGTTATATTAGATTCATATTGTATTTGCATAAGTATTTTAAAGCATAAGAAAAACTTAAAAGTATTACAAATGTGGCATTCTGTCGGTACTATGAAGAAGTTTGGTTATGATATTTTAGATCAAGATGAAGGTAATAGTAGTAAAATGGCTAAAGTACTTAGAATGCATAAAGGATATGATGCTATATTATGTGCTGGTGAAGGATATAGACATGATTTAGCAAGACAATTTGCTTATCCAGAAAATTATATTAAAATAATACCTTTACCAAGAATGGATTTATTGGCCGATAAAAAGAGAGTTAATAGTATAAAAGATAAAATATATAATAAATATCCTGAATTAAAAAAGAAAAAGAATATAGTATATGTTCCAACATTTAGAAAGAATGAAACTGAATTTGAAAAATATACTAATATATTATGTGATTTAATAGATTATGATAAATATAACTTTATATTAAAAGCACATCCATTATCAAATATCACTGTTAATAATAAAAATGTATTGTTTGATAAAGATTTTTCTTCTATAGAAATGATACATATTGCAGATTATGTTATAACAGATTATTCATGTATATTATATGAAGCTGGTTTTCTAAATAAACCGTTATATTTCTATGCTTTTGATTATGATAGTTATAATAAAAATAGAAGCTTAAATGTTGATTATTTTAAAGATTTACCAGGAACAGTTACTAAAGATGCTAAAGAAATAGTAAAAGCTATTGAAAAAGATAATTATGATTATAATAAATTAAATAAATTCATTAAGAAATATATAGATTATAATGGAAATTCTTGTAAGAAAATATATAAATTAATTGAAGATTTAATTGATTAAAAGGAGATTTATATGAAAATATTAGTTACAGGTGGAACAGGTTATATTGGTAGTCATACATGTGTAGAATTATTAAATGAAGGATATGAAGTAGTTATTATTGATAATTTATATAATTCTAAAATAGAAATAGTAGACTATATAGAAAAAATAACTGGTAAAAAAGTAAAATTCTATAAAGATGATTGTTGTGATAAAGAAGCTTTAAGAAAGATATTTAAAGAAAACAAAATAGATGCTGTTATTCACTTTGCAGGATATAAAGCAGTAGGTGAATCTGTTCAAATACCATTAAACTATTATCATAACAATTTAGGATCTACTATTATACTATGTGAAGTAATGAAAGAATTTAATTGTAAAAATATTATTTTCTCATCTTCAGCAACTGTATATGGATTATCTAAAAGAATTCCATTTAAAGAAACATATAAACTATCTACAACTAATCCATATGGAACTACTAAAATGTTTATAGAAAGAATTTTAACTGATTTATATGAATCTGATAAAGATTGGAATATTGTTTTATTAAGATATTTTAATCCAATTGGTGCTCATGAAAGTGGTTTAATTGGAGAAGAACCAAATGGAATACCAAATAATTTAATGCCATATGTAGTAAAAGTTGCTACTGGTGAATTAGAGTGTTTAAGTATATTTGGTAATGATTATCCTACTAAAGATGGTACTGGTATAAGAGATTATATTCATGTAGTTGACTTAGCACGTGGACATGTTAGATCATTAGAAAAGATTAAAAAAGATAAAGGTTTATTCATATATAATTTAGGTACAGGAGAAGGATATAGTGTTTTAGATATTGTTAATACTTTTGAACGTGTTAATAATGTTAGAGTAAATTATAAATTTGCTCCTAGAAGAAAAGGTGATATAGCTATTTGTTTAGCAGATCCAACTAAAGCAGAAAAAGAGCTACATTTTAAGACAACTAAAACACTTGAAGAGATGTGTAGAGATTCATATAATTATGCAGTTAAGAATAGAGGACAAAAATGAAAAAAAACAAATATTTAATATCTGTAATTTTACCAATATATAATGTTGAAGAATACTTAGTACAAGCTATTGAAAGTGTTGTTAATCAAACTATTGGTTTTGAAAATATAGAATTAATATTAGTAAATGATGGTAGTCCTGCTAATGAAGATGTAATATGTAAAAAATATGCAGATAAATATGATAATGTAGTTTATATCAAAAAAGAAAATGGTGGAGTATCTTCAGCAAGAAATGTAGGTATAGAAGCTGCTACAGCAGACTATATTTCTTTTTTAGACCCTGATGATTATGTAGAGAATAACTACTATGAAGAAGGAATAAAAATGTTAGAAAAACATGATGAAATAAACTTTGTTACATTTAGACAACATTTTTTTGAAGCAGATAATGATTATCATCCATCAGATTATAAATTCGATAAAGGTTCTAGAATAGTAGATATTACAAAAGACTATGAATGTATACAAATATATGTATTCAATGTAATTAGAAGAAATGCTATTAAGAATATACGCTTTGACGAAAAGATAAGATTTAGTGAAGATCTTAAATTTATGACAGATGTATTATTTAAGAATAAATCTAAAAAATATGGTCTTGTTACAACATCAGAGTATATGTATAGAAAACGTATTAATGGAAGTTCAGCTATGCAAGTATCTGATAATTCTTTATCATGGTATACATATACTTCTAAAAATATATATGATTATGTATTTAATTTATCTAAAGAAGTATTTGGTGAAATAATTCCTTATGCTAAGTATTTAGTTATGTATTGTTTAAGGCATAAATTAAAAGTAGCACCAGGACTTAGTATTCCACAAGATGAATTTATTAATCATGATAAACATATGGTTAATCTATTAAAACAAATAGATGATTATATAATTCTTGAACAAAGAAAGTTTACAATTTATGATAAAATATTCACTTTAAATATTAAGTATGGTAAAGATATTCAAAAAGATATAAAGATTAATAATAATGATATATTCTATAAAAATATTAAATTTGGAAATATTAATGATTGCTACGTAAATTTAGATAATTTCTATAAAAAAGACAATAAATATGTAATAGAATTACTTGTTAATAAATTCTTAGAAGATAAAATAATAGTAAAAGTTAATGGAAAGCAAATAGATAATAAACCACAAATATATAAAAGAAGTTATTATAATAATTTTGATTGGTGTGCTTATGAAGAAAATCTTTATAAAGTAATTACTGATAACAAAGATAATAAAATAGAAGTATTTTATGATGATAAAAAACTTCCAATTAAATCTAGTGGTTTTATGCAAAATGTTAATGAAAATAATTGTGTTTATAAAGTAGATAATTATTATTTATATAATAGTAATAAGAGTATTATTTTAACTAATAGTATTTCTAAAAAAATAAAGATTTGTTTAAAAAGTTTATTAAAAACAAATAGTAAAAGAATTAAAGCATCTTTTATTAAACTATTATCATTATTTTATAATAAGAAAGAAACTATTGTTGTAATGAAAAAAGAGAATAAAGATATAATAGAAAAGTATCTTAAAGATAATAAGATAAAGAATTATAAAGTATTTTATAAAGATAGTATTAAAAGAAATCTTAAAACTAAGTTAATGTTTATTAATTATAAAAACATATATGAAGATAATTTAGATAGTAATCCAATTAATATATTTGGTAAATCTAGACAATATTATAATAATAGAATTAAAGGTAATTATTATGCTTTAGTATATAAAAAAGATGATGAAGGTAGAATTAATAAAATAAGAGTTTTTAATAAAAATACAGAATGTATCAAATTATAAAAGTACTTGAAGAAATAATGACTAATTAGTATAATTATTTTGATAGAATAGGTGATAATATGAATATTTATGATTTTGATGGAACTATTTACAATGGTGATTCAACAAAAGATATTATTAAATATGGATTAAAGAAACATCCATTTATGGTAATGAAATGTTTAAGACAAGCTAAAAAATTAAATAAAGAATTTAATATGGGATTAGCTACTTTTGAACAAGTTAAAGAAACTATGTTATCATTCATATTTAAGATAGAAAACTATCCAAAATTTATTAATGATTTTGTTGATTCTCATATGAATAAGATTAAACCATTATATAAATCAAGACATACAGATAATGATGTTATAGTTTCAGCATCTTATGATCTATGGTTAAATCAATTTGCAAGAAAACTAGGTATTAGAAATGTTATAGCTACTAGAGTAGATATGAATGGAAAAATACTTGGTATAAATTGTAAGGGTGATGAAAAATTGAGAAGAGTAAGAGAAGCTCTTCCTAATATTCCAATTGATAATGCATATGGTGATTCTCAAAGTGATGAGATATTATTATTAAATGCAGCAAATGGATTTGTAATTGAAGGAAATAAAGTAATTCCATATAAGAGAGGATATAAATTTAAAAAGCAATAATGGCTAAAAGTGTAAGAAAAAACTATTTTTATAATTTATTATATGAAATTGTTGTTTTAGTTGTTCCACTTATTACAGCACCATACTTATCAAGAGTTCTTGGTGTAGATGGAGTAGGTGTATCTAGTTATACATTATCAATAGTTTCATATTTTATATTAGTTGCTAATTTAGGAATAGCTAGTTATGGTAATAGAGAAATAGCAATGGCAAGAGATTCCAAGAAAGAAATGTCTAAAATATTCTGGGAACTTTTGTTATTGAAAATGTTTACAGGTTTTATTTCATTACTAGGTTATTTTTTCTTTTTGTATGCTCAAACAAAATACAATATTATTTACAGGATAATGGCATTAAATATTATAGCTAATGTATTTAATATAACTTTCTTATATCAAGGATTAGAGAATTATAAAGCTATTACAATAAGAAATATAATTGTTAAATTAACTTGTACAGCAGCAGTATTTATATTTGTCAAAGAAAAAAGTGATTTACCAATATACATATTAGTACATAGTGTATCATTGATATTGAGTACTGCAATTCTATGGGGAAGAGTACATAAGTTAGTTGAAAAAGTACCAATAAAAGAACTAAAAGTATTCCATCATTTAAAACAAACAATTATATATTTCTTACCACAGATAGCTACTCAAATATATACTGTAATGGATAAAACAATGATTGGTTTAATTACACAACAAGAATCAGAGAATGGTTATTATGAACAAGCTCATAAATTAATACATGTATGTCAAACCGTATTAACATCATTAAACTCTGTTATGTATCCAAGAATGTCATATTTATTTAAGAATAAAAAGTTTGATGAAATGAAATTTAGAGTAAATAGATCACTTAACTTTGATCAATTAATAGGTATACCAATGGTAATAGGATTAATGTGTATTTCATATGGTTTTGTAGATTGGTATTTTGGAATTGGTTTTGAAAAAGTTAAATTATTATTAGTCTTATTTGCACCTATATTATTAATAATTGCATTTAGTAGTTGTTTATGTACTCAAATAATGAATCCAATTGGTAAAAGGTTACAAAGTGCTAAGATATTATTTGTAGGAGCAGGTGTAAACTTAGTAGCAAATGCAATATTAATACCAAGGCTTGCTAGTGTAGGAGCAACAATAGCATCAATAACAGCAGAACTTGTTATTACAATAATAGATTTCATATATGTAAAAGAATTCTTATCATTCAAAGGCATAACCAAAAATACTCATCAGTATTTAATTGCTGGATTATTTATGGGAGCTGGAGTACTAGCAATACTATTTAATGCTAAGATGTGTGCACTTACTACATTTATAGAAATTGTAGTAGGAACAATTATATATTTTGGTGTATTATTGATATTTAAAAATGAATTTGTACTTGAAGGAATAAATATTATAAAGAAAAAGTTTAAAAAAGCATAGTTGTCAACAAAAAAGTGTTGACAACTTTTTCTTTTTAGTGTAATATATCTATGTCAAAGGAAGGAGATCAGGTGTATGGCAGTAAAAATTAGACTAAGAAGAATGGGTGCTAAAAAGAGACCATTTTACCGTTTAGTAGTAGCTGATTCAAGAGCTAAAAGAGATGGTAGT
>AUXO015895868.1_pt1 | contig 14570 bp, 13 predicted proteins | sample 768731 | NCBI WGS metagenome assembly AUXO01 (sample SAMN02715735, study PRJNA202380) | gut metagenome | biome: sheep rumen | host: Ovis aries | place: New Zealand: Palmerston North | reverse complement strand
ATAGACGCATCCGCCAAAGATTCCCAGACCGTTCATCATGCCTAAAGTAGCATCGCCCAGCACACTTGTATATAGATAGGTGCTTCGGTAAATCACTTGGAAAGCGAGGAACCATATAACCAGCTTCAGCCACTTAGGCTTCACTAAATGAGAGGCCGAAGCAATGAGGATGGCAACGGCAAACACAACAAAATATTCCACACTGATGAGCAGATTCTCACTGTATTTGGCTATGAGCGATGATGAGCCATGAGTGCTCTTGCCCCCCAAGGTGTCGCCAATAGAGGCCACAAGGTCTATAACCAGCCTGTCGGCTCCTATACTCATCAGGAAAAGCCACACTAAGACAGACGAAATCACTGCACCAGCCACGATAGTAGATACCTGAACGGTGCTCTGCTTCAGGTTCATGTCTTTCCAGCTTTTAAAGTTATAGAAACAGGGAATAATAAGGAAAGACAGGCACGACAAATTTGGGATACGCACAAAGATGTTGAATCCCAGTAAAAGTCCGCCAGCCAGCAACAGCCACTTCTTGTTGTGCAGCGTGCCTTCTATGATGCTGATGAGAGCCACTCCTGCAAAGAGGGCTGTCAGTGTGTTATAGCCGAACGGCTTAGGATCCTGCGCCACGAAGAGAGACTGCATCAGCAATCCTGCCAATACCATCTTAGGAGAGAAGTAGCGTTTCAGATAGTTGTAAAAGATGATTATGGTCAGCGTAACCAGAAGAATGCCCCACAAGCGCATGCCCAGAATGCCTCCATCAGGATAAATATTGTTCAGTAGCCACCCTATGTAGCCCGTAAGCGGATAGCCTCCTGCTCCCTGTGCATAATAGTTATCGGTGCCAAACCATTGATAAATAGACATCAGATAGCCTTCGTCCGTAAGATCGAAGCCATGAATTGCGCAATGAACTTGGAAGAATACGGAGAAGCCTATCACGCATACTGCTAATAGAGTGTTGTTAATCTTTATCATAACATTTTCATTGATGACTGACAACGTGAAAAAGAGGCTGAACTCACCCACCGGCTGGTAGCATCAACCAATAGGAACAGCCAAAAGAAGATAGCTGCCATATCGGAAATCATCCACGAAACAGCTGTTTCATTGATAACCATCTGAAAAGGATTCAGCAATATACAGAAGAAAAGCATATAAATATAGTCTATACTACTGCTATGGCTTTCGCGTAGGAAAAGGAAAAGCACCGGAAGCATATATAACCCACAATAGAAAGCTGAGTTTGTTGGATACATCAGAAGCGGCAAGGCCAGCAGAGCCGTCTGCTTCCATACGGTCTTTTCCTGAAAGAAAAGTACGACAGATGCTATACACATCAGCATCGTCAATAAGTCACACGTATCCAACATGGTCTCGGTGATTGTTTTCTGCAAATAAACGGTCCCTGCCACCACAAGCGGAGTGATGCCAAACCGAGGAAAGAGCTGGCTGGGATTATAGGTCTCAGCAAAGACAGACAGATTGACAATCATCTGACTGATGTTGCCAAATTGTCCTTTGAAGGACAAGAAAGGCAGAAAGACCATAAGCAGGGACAAGACGATGCAATAGGCGATAGCACGATAACGCTTGTCCCTAAGAAGGAAAAGCCCGAAAACCACAGGGTAAATCTTGATGACACTGATGATGCAGAGACATGAAAGCGCAAAGACTCGCTTCCACGGAGAAGCAGCATCTTTATATGCAAGGAAGTAACACAGAAGTGCCGCACACAGGATGATCATGTTGCCCCTCTCAATGGCAAACAACATGATTGATGAGAAGAAAATGAGCACTTTCTGAACAGTAGAGCAAGCAACGAGTTTGTTCAGGGAATGATAGAACACCATAACAGACAAGAGGACAAACATCACACACGACAGCATCGCTGTAGATGACGCATAGCAGTCTGACAGGGTGGCATCGGAATAGTGGAAAAACCCGTTGAACAATTCTAAAAACAGATAGGTAAAGGGCAGATAGCACTTCTCGCCTAACCCGTTGATTGTGTTATGATAAGGATCCCAATCGGCAATGTAGCGCTGAACATTGAAGAAATCGGCCATGAAGTCTTCAGTTCTTCGGAAGAACACATTCAGCTGAATTCCCAAAGGATCAGACAACAGGTCCCACAGGAAAAATCCAGTAAGAAGAGTCATCATCATGACGAACGTATTGCCTACTGAGAAGATTCGTTTTATTTCTTGAATGCCCATAGCTTATTCATCAGGAAGTTAACGGGTGTGGTAATGCAAATATTGATTATTGGAGCAATTTTGTCAGACAGATGAATGATATCCACCCAGAGATAAAGCAGAACAGTACTGAGCAAGAAGGTCGTGATGTAAGACACATAGACCTTAGACAGTTTTTTCCAGAAAGAGGAATGCGAGTTTTTGAAAACGAAACGGTTGTTCCAGAAATATGCATTCAAGACACTGAGCACGAAGCCCGCCACATAGGCTGGAATATAATGTATATTGAGGAAAATCAGTGCATAATAGACCGCCAACAGCACTATGGCGTTGGATAGCCCCACCAACGCAAATTTGACAAACTGCCATACATAAGGCTTCTGTAATTGTTGATGTATGATTTGGCCTGTTTTCATTTTCTTGCTTCCCGTTGAGCTTTCCTTTTAATCTTGAACAGTTTAACAATCGTGGAAATATACGAAAATGCAAACTTCACCAAGTCGCGCTTGGATTCTCCATACATGCGTTTGTTGAAGGTGATAGGCACCTCACGAATGCGATAGTCAGGGTGGTAAACCGAAAGCTTGATGATAATCTCTTCGACGATATCAAAGTTGCTACAATCTAACTGCAGGGCTTTGACATCGGCAGCCCGATAGATACGGAAACTGTCTGAGATGTCTTTCACTTTCAGTCCTAAGGCCAGCCTGAAGCATACGTTTACAATCTGCGACATGAAGATGAGAATCCAGGGATTGTCGGTCTTGCCGTCGGTCACATAGCGTGAGCCGATGGTGAGATCATATTGCTCACAGTCTTTCAACAGCTTAGCGAAATCTGCTGGCGAGTGCGAGCCGTCGGCATCCATCATCAGAACAAATTCCTTGTCGGCCACATTGAACCCTGTTCGAACAGCATCGCCATAGAAGTTGCCTCCCTGGCGATGAACATAGTTGACCCCATTCTCCCGACACACCGTTTCGGTGTCGTCCATAGCTTCCATCGTGTCAACAATGTTGATGTCATAGTCCATCCCCTTGAGTGCTTCGTGCAGCTTCGGCAACAACACCCGCAGGTTGTCTGCCTCCCGATAGGCAGGGATTACCACTGAGAGAGTCATAGGCTTATTGCTCCTGTAACCAATTCAACATGTTGTCAATTCCCTGTTCCTTGTCCACTTTTGGTTGCCATCCTATTATCTTTTTCGCTTTAGCAATGTCGGCAACAAAAACTTTTTGATCGCTCTCGCGCCAAGGCAGCTGGGTGTATTCCATCTTGATGCCAAGCTTGCGCTCCAGCAACTGGAACAACTCCAGCAACGACAAGCTATTGTCTATGCCACCGCCTATATTGAACACCTGTCCATAGGCAGCCTCACAGTCCTTTGCCTTCATATACAGATTCACCACGTCGGAGCTATAGAGCAAATCGCGCACTTGCTTGCCTGTTCCTGAAATGGTGAAAGGCGGTGTGTCCGGATTGGCTTTCTTCTCTAAAGCCTTCCCGCAGAACCATCCAATCCACCCTTGGTCGAAGGTGGCATGCTGATTGGCACCGAACATGGAAGAGTGGCGGAACACCACCGTCTTGATGCCGTAGATACGATGGAAGTCCAACAGGTATTGATCGGCACAGCCTTTGGAACAGCCATAGGGGGAGTGAAAATCGAGCGTGATAGACTCAGGAAATCCCTTAGGATATTCCTCACAGGTGTAACGGGTCTCACTCTCTGTAAAATGGAAGTACTCGAAATCGCCGAACACCTTATTGGTTGAGCTATAGAGAATCACCGAATGTGGCGAATACTTACGCACCGAGTCCAGCACATTGAAGGTGCCCAACCCATTGATTTCAAAGTCAAGCCGTGGATTGGCAATACTTGTCGTCATGGCCACCTGGCCTGCCAAATGGAAAATATAGTCGGGTTGCACTTCTTTGATGACCGTCTCTACGTCATTGATGTTCCGAGTGTCATAGGGATAGTATTTAAAATCGCCCAATGTGCGCAACCACCGCAAGTTGTTGTCACTTCCATGACGAAACAAGTTGTCCAGAACGAACAATTCTTCGCCTTGTCTTATCACTTCAGCTGCAAGATTGCTCCCTACGAATCCACAACCGCCTGTAATCAAATATTTCATATACTAAGTTTGATTGATTATATCTATATATTCTTTTAATCTCTTTTCAATATCAAAACATACGGGCTTCCCAATCATTGCCGACAGTTTATCGACCGAACAGCGCAGGTCCATCACTTCGTTTGCGCGATAAGGCAGTGCCCCATAGTGTACTTCTGAAGAAGACTGAAGATAGTCTTTCGCTATTTCTATAATGCGCTTCAGCTCAATGCTTTCGCCACTGCTCACATTTACGATCTCGCCCAGGCAGCGCTCCGAATGCTTCAGCAGTTCAGAGATGCACCAGCAGAAATCATCTATATACAAAGTGTCGCGCTTCTGCTCACAAAGAGTCACCTCTAAAGGCCGGTTCCTCTTCAGTTTGTCCACGACATAGGGGATGAACTTCGTTTTAGCCTGCATAGGTCCGAACACGTTGCCTGGGCGTACGGCCATAGCTGGGAAATGAAAGTCGCGATAGAGCATGATGGCCGTATTCACCGACAGTTGCTTCACTAACGCATAGGGCGATGTGGGTATCTCGCGTTGCGACTCTACAAACGGAGCATTCTCCGAGCCATATTCCTCAGAGCTGCCAAACTGCATGAGCAACTCGAGATTCTCCTCGCCCTTGAAACGCTCGTACAGATTAATCAGCACCTTTAAGTTTGTATTAATCAGCTCATCGAAGAGCTTCATGTCGCGCTCCGTCGATACGATGCCGGTCAAATTAATGATATAGTTAGGCGTATTGATGTAATAGGGGATTTTCTCCTTCACCAAATCCATTTCCTTGGTTTTCACCTGCGGATAATGGGAAAAGAAATCGCTGTCGATATATTTGTCGAAAACAAAAATATCGTATTCATCACACAAGCATCTGGCCAGATTCTTGCCAATGAAGCCACCGCCGCCTATAAGAAAGAGTACCTTCTTCATCGCTGATTATGTAAGTGAGGCTGCGTTGTCGTCATCAAAGTTGATACGCTCACGCTCAATGACCAACGGACGACGACGCACTTGGGTAAGAATGCTTCCAACGTATTCGCCCACAATACCGAGGAAAAACAGCTGCACGCTGGCAAAGAGGAACACTCCGATGATGAGTGGTGCAAATCCCAACTGAAAAGAATCCCAGTAGCAGAGCTTATAGACCAGATAGACCAAAGCAATCAGCAGACTTATGGCACTGGAAATGAACCCGATGAAACTGGCCATGCGGAGGGGCACCTTGGAATGGTTGACAAAGCCCAGCATCGCCATATCATAGAGTGTGTAGAAGTTGTTATGCGTTTTGCCATGAAGCCGCTTCGGCTGTGTGTAGAACACCTCGCCCAGGTCACCGCCATACTCTGCCACCAAGCCTCGCATGTAGGGATAAGGATCGTCAATAGACCGCAACAGCCTTATGAAGGTCTGGTCATACAGTCCGAACCCAGTGAAGTTCTCAATCTGCCGTGTCTCGCTGATAGCTTTGATGAGCTTATAGAACGAGGTTCGTATGGCATACATGACGGGGTTCTCCTTGCTTTTGTTCTTAATGCCGATAACCACCCTATGCCCATTCTCCCACTGCTGCAGGAACTGAGGAATGAGCTCGGGAGGGTCTTGCAAGTCGGCTACCATGAGCAAAGCTGCATCTCCCGAAGCCTGACAAAGCCCATAGAATGGCGAGCGGATATGGCCAAAATTCATGGCATTGACAATGATCTTGACATTCTTGTCATTGGCCGCCAACTTCTTCAGTTCCTCAACAGTACGATCGGTCGAGGCATTGTCAATGAAAATATGTTCATAGTCGTACTGGCCACTCAATGCATCAAACTGCGCTTTGACCTGTCTGTACAGTTCAGCAACATTAGCTTCCTCGTTAAAGCATGGTGTAACAATGCTTATTTTCTTTTTCATGACTGTGTTTGATTTTTGCGATAGACGAAATGTTTCAATAAACTATAAGAACAGAGCGCCACTACGGGTGTGGCGAGAATACCTGCCCAATAGTCGTTCATACCTAAGAGTATGAAGACCTTTACCACTGCTGTGTTGATGAAATATATCAGCACATAGGCCATCACGAAGCGGAAGATGAGCCGTGGATTGTTGTTTCGGAATACGAGGTTACCTGTTGTGATGAAATTGAAACACACGCCTAATACATTACTCAATAATGTGGCAATATAATATGGGATTCCCACATAAATTGCCAGACAATAGACACCGACACCAAAGGCTGTGTTCAAGCCGCCTACGAGGATAAACCGCAGGAACTGGCTGCTCACGAGATCATAATAGCGCTGAATCAGTGTCATAGACGTTCCTAATTATTCCGGATTATAAACGCACTGCTTGAAAAGTTCATCGTCAACAAATGGTGCCATTTTCTCCAGGGGTGCAGATGTCATTCGGCCAGTCTCTTTATCCATGAACGATGCCGATTTCGGGAAGAGCGTCTGCTCGGGGTGCATGTGTACCTCGCAAATGACAGGACCGTCCGTAGCCAATGCACGGCTGATGGTGTCTCTCAGGACTTCTCCGTTGGCACTTACGCTGAGATAAGGTATGCCATAGGCGGCAGCTATCTTGCTGAGATTTGGACAAATTACGCCGCTGCTTGGGTTAGAGCCCGTGAAGTTGCCATTGAAGAATGCCTTCTGCGTGGTCTTAATGGCCAGATAGCTTTCATTTTCGATGACGAAGAGCTTCAAGGGAACTTTGTAGCTCACCAGTGTCTGCAGTTCCTGTATGTTCATCTGTATGGAGCCGTCGCCTGTGACGCAGATGGTGCGTCCGTTCTCATTGGCAAAGGCAGCACCTATTGATGCAGGGAGTCCGTAGCCCATAGCCGCACAGCCTTGATTGGCGAACACGCGAACGCCTTTGTTCACCTTCATTGCCTGATAGGTGCAGGTGTAGGCAGTGCCGTTTCCTGTCACCACCACATCACCGTCGTGCAGTTGCTTGAATAGCTCGTCGGCAAATTTATACGAGTTGGTGTAGCCCTCGCAATCGGGGTTATCATCGAAGAGTGTTGGCAGTTTGGCTTCAATGTTGCGGCCCCATTGTCTCCAGGCCGAAAAATCTGGCAAGGCAATGTCTTTGGTGAGTTCCAGCAACCGATCGACAGCATATCTGAGGTCGGAATGAATCTTCAGGTCGATGCTCAGCGTTGGTTTGGCCAATTCAGCCGCATCGACGTCAATCATCACTTTGTAAGCACGCGGAGCCAAGAGATCGTAAGCATAGCTCACCTGCCGGATGGACAGGCGTGTTCCCATGACGATAAGCAGGTCGCTGCTTTGCACCATGATGTTACCAATGCGGTCACCGCAAATTCCCGGTTTGCCGTAGCACAAGGGATGGTCATGCCAAATGATATCGCTACCGCTGATAGCTGTTACAACGGGTATGTTCAGGCGTTCTGCCAACTGGATGAAAGCCTCGGTCCTGCCAGCCAGTCGCACGCCGTTGCCCACATAGATGACAGGCGACTTGGCTTGCTGAATGCGCCTGACGAGCTCTTGCAGCTGACAATCGACAGCACCCGTGTCGGTAGGATCCTTCAGTTCTGAGGGATCCCATTCATAAAAGTCGGCTTCTTCCACATAGGCTCCCTGAATGTCCAGCGGAACGTCAATCCATACGGGTCCGGGGCGTCCGCTCAGCGCAATGGCAATGGCCTTGTCTATTTCATACTTCACATAGCGCACGTCGGTGATGGTGACGCAGTATTTCGTAATCGAGCGAACCATGCTCTTAATGTCGGCTTCCTGATCGCCCAACTGTCGGAGCGGCAGTTCCGGGCAGGCATCGATGGTTGTTGACTGCTTCACCTGCCCCGAGATGTAGAGCCCTGGTATGCTGTCGAGCCACTGTCCCAGCACACCGGTGATGGCATTGGTGCCGCCAGGGCCTGTCGTCACACATGTCACAGCCATTTTCCCACTTGCACGGTAGTAGCCTTCGCCTGCTATGGCCGATGCTTGCTCATGATGGTTACACACATAGGTGAGCCCTTCGGTATGGCCAATGGAATCATTCAAATGCATGGCACCGCCACCCGTCACCAGGAAGCAGTGATGAATCTGGTAATGTTCCACCAGATATTTGAAAATAAAATCGCTAACTTTTATCATAAGTTCTTATTATTTATTTCTTATATCATTTGCTGATTGGATGCTATGATTCTCCGAACAGCATCCTCAAAGGTAATGGAGGACACAAAGTTTATGGCGCTTCTCAACTTACTGACATCGGGTTGCAGCGACACGATGTTCTGCTGTGAGGCAGCACCATACTGCAACTGGCTCTTCGAACCTGTCAGCCGGTACATCGACTCTACGAAGTCGCGCAGCTGCCGTGTGTCGTCAGAGGCTATGTTGAACACCTCATGCCTAAAGGCTGGTGCCTGAAGAGCATACTGACACAGCAGTTCTATCTGCTTCACAGCATCGGCTATATACAGAAAATTCCAGTTCTGCGTACAACTGGACAATGCCATTGCCTCATTCTTCAACATTCGGTCAATGGCGCTCATGACAAGTGTCCAAGGGTGGTCGTCTTCGCCAAAGAGGCTGAAGATGCGCAGATGCAGATATTTCATGTCCCACTGTTCCGACTGTTCAAATCCATGCCTGCATACGCTCAGCTTGGCTTTACCGTATTCCGAGAATGGGTTACAGGGTGTCTCTTCCGTTATCGTCTCCAGGCAGGTGCCGTATTCTGCCTGCGAGCCAGCTTCGACAAACAGGCGGCACCCCATCTGGTGGGCTTGGCGCATCGCCTCTTCGCTATAGCGTATGTTCGACAGCTGCACCTCTTTCATGTCGCGCCCGCCATGACCTGTTCCTTCCCATGCCAGATGAACGAACACATCGGCTTTCACCACAAGCGATGCCAAGCGGTCATAGTTCTCCAACTGCGCCTCGACAAGTGTCAGTCCGGGATGTTCTCCCAGCTTCTCACGAGCCTTTTCAGCGTTGCGGCACACGGCATAGACGACGTTGCCTTTTTCAAGCAAATCGCCGGCCAGTCGTTTGCCTATAAAACTGGTTGCACCGGTAACAATATAGGTTAGTGCCATTCGTTCATAGTTTTAAGAACGCTTCAATCTGTTCGCAGCAGAGGTCATAGACATTTTCCGAACGGTAGCGCTTATACCAGTCGGCTGTCAGCTGGCAGCACTGCTCAATGTTGGTCCGGGGAGTCCAGCCCAGCCTTACGTGTGCCTTGGTGATGTCAAGCATCAGGAGGTTAGCCTCGTGCAGTGCATTCGGATCAGACACATCCTTGAGCTGGCCCTTTCCGTAGTAATTGATGATCATAGTAGCCACATCCCAGACAGGTGTCACGCTCTCGGCACGCGGTCCGAAGTTCCATCCTTCGCAATAATCTGTCGGGGCCTGCATCATTTTGGCTGCAAGGAGCAGATATCCGCTGAGTGGTTCCAGCACATGCTGCCACGGACGGATGGCTTTCGGTGAGCGGATCTCAATCGTGCCGTCGCTCTCCAGAGCGCGTATGCAGTCGGGCACGATTCGGTCTTTGGCCCAGTCGCCGCCGCCCACCACATTGCCGGCACGCACACTGGCTATTGCCACATGGTGCTTCTTGCCGTAGTCGGCAGGGTTGAAGAAGCTGCGACGCCATGAGCTGATGGCTATTTCGGCAGCACCTTTCGACGACGAGTAGGGGTCATAGCCTCCCATAGGCTCGTTTTCGCGATAGCCCCATATCTGCTCACGGTTTTCGTAGCACTTGTCGGTGGTGATCATGACCGCTGTCCTCACACTGTCAGTGTGCCGGATAGCTTCCATCACATTGATGGTGCCCATGACATTGGTCTCATAGGTCTCTACAGGTATTTCATAGCTGAGGCGCACGAGAGGCTGGGCAGCCAAGTGGAACACTACTTCTGGCTGATACTTCTGGAAGATGTCTTCCATCTTTTTCCTGTCACGTATGTCGGCACGTATGTCGGCCTCTATCTTCTGTCCGATGCCCGACAGCACGAAGTTGTCGCGATCGGTAGCCGGGTCGAGTGCCACACCTATGACTTTGGCTCCCATAGCATGCAACCAGATGGACATCCACGAGCCTTTGAATCCGGTGTGTCCAGTCACCAGGACAGTCTTTCCTTTGAATGCTGTTGTCAATATGTTTTCCAGTTCACTCATAGTTCAGTTTATACATTCCAATTTATAGATTTTGCATCCCAAATTTATTTTCTCTGCCCACGCTATGGTCTCTTCTGCCTTTCTGAGTCCTTCAGGGTCACACACTTTCGTGGTGTCGCCACTCTCACGCTGGCTTCTGACAATGTCTAAGCAGGCTTGGTCAAGAGCCACGGGGTCTTCTGATGCCAGGATGCCGTATTCCTTATCGCCCATCACCATGATATAGATGATTTGCTTACCTCCTAAATAGTAGTCGTGTACTGCCTTGGCAGCTACAGCCATGGCCTTCGGTCCTCCTTCACGGATGGCCGTCTTTCCGTTTGCTGTTGCCACGCCGACTGAGGTCATTTGCAACATTCCGCCAAATCCATCGCCCGAGTAGCGGTCAACGGAACCTATGTTAATGAGAAAATCATAATGTGCCAGGAACTGGCCTACCCGATGATAGCTGATGACGGTCGTGTCGCACACAGGAATTTTCATCTCGCTGAAGATATCGGGCACATCGGCTTGGCTGAAAGCCATGCTGTCCAGATTGAGCTTCTGTGTCAACTGACTCAGCTGTTCGGCGGTCAAAGAGGAATCACCGTTGGAGATTGTTGAAAGATTTACGAACACGTGTCCCTCTATCTTCTTGTCCAAAGCGTCAAAGACATCCTTCAGTGCTGCAGGTGTCACTTGGGTCGTGGCATAGACAACTGAAGCGGTGGCAGCCGTAGTTGCGCTGCCCTCGACACTATTGCCCCGTCCCTTGCATGCCATGAACGAGCATGCCATGAACAACGCTGCTACCCACAGACTGAATCTCCTTCTTATAGCGCTCATGATGCTATTTCAGTGGTTTACGTATTACTTCTGGCAGAATTCGCGGATGGTGCTGGCCATGAAATCGAGCTTGGGTCGCGTCATGCCCGGATAAACACCTATCCAGAATGTCTGGTTCATAATGGCCTCGGTCTTGGTGAGCTCGCCCACCACGCGATAGTCTTTACCTTCGGTATAGGCTTCCATGGCCGGATGGCGCAGCAGATTGCCTGCAAAGAGATTGCGGGTCTGTATCTTCTTGCTCTCCAGATACTTGGTCAGGTCGGTACGGGTGAACCCGGCATTCTCCTTCACGGTGATCATGAATCCGAACCATGACGGCTTGCTATTGGCCTGAGCCACGGGCAGGATGATGCTGTCGATGCCTTGCAGTCCCTCGCTGAGAATGTCGAAGTTCTCTCTGCGACGCGCCACAATAGTGTCCAGCTTGTCTAACTGGGCGCATCCGATGGCTGCCTGCATGTCGGTGGCTTTCAGGTTGAAGCCTAAGTGGCTGTAAACATACTTGTGGTCATAGCCCACCGGCAACTGGCCGAACTGCTTGCTGAAACGGTATCCGCAAGTGTTGTCAACACCGCCCACGCACCAGCACTCACGTCCCCAGTCGCGGTAACTGTTCACGTATTTGTGCAGTTCGGGATTGTTGGTATAGACGGCTCCACCCTCACCCATCGTCATGTGGTGTGGGGGATAGAACGAGCTGGTGCCTATGTCACCGATCGTGCCGGTCTTCTTCCATTCACCGTCAATCAGGTATTCCGATCCGAGGGCATCGCAGTTGTCTTCGACCAGCCACAGATGGTGTTTCCGGCAGAAGTCAACAACAACCTGCAGGTTGAACGGATTGCCCAGCGAGTGGGCCAGCATCACTGCCTTGGTCTTAGGCGACAGGGCTGCTTCCAGCTGGGTCTCATCGATGTTGTAGCCCGGAATGGTCATGTCCACGAAAACGGGTATTGCACCAAACTGCATGATGGGCGACACGGTGGTGGGAAAGCCGCCAGCCACGGTAATCACTTCGTCGCCTCTGCGAATGGCTCGGTCGCCCAGCTCAGGTGCCGTCAGGGCGTAGAATGCCAACAAGTTGGCCGAGGAGCCCGAATTGACCAGCGAGCAGTACTTCACTCCCAGCCATTTGGCAAAACGTGTCTCGAACTTATGTGCCCACGGGCCTGCTGTGAGCCAGAAATCGAGCGACGAGTCAACCAGATTCACCATTTCCTCAGCACCGAAATAGCGGCCACCGTAGTTGATGCGGCTTTCGCCAGGAACAAAGGGTGCCTGTGGGGCATGAACCAGTTCGTAGTATTCTTTTGTTAATTCTAAGATTTGAGCTTTCAGCTGAATTTTATCTTTCATAAGGTTATTGTTTTTTTAATCATTTTCTATTGCTATGTGAAAAATGTCCGGCTTCCCTAAAAAACCGTCATTTTGTAATTATGGGCAGGGCACGATGCGCTCCCATTTCTTCCAGGGTGCCACCCCTTTCTGCAACAACGACTCTAACATGTTCTTCTCACGGATATTGTCCATGCACTGCCAGAAGCCTTCATGGATGTACGACATGAGCTGGCCTTCTTCTGCCAATTTCGAGAGCGGTTCTTTCTCGAACACGCATGTATCGTCAGTCAGATAGTTGAACACTTCGGGCTGAAGAACCATATAGCCGGCATTGATCGGCATGCCGTCAGACAGGCTTTTCTCTCTGAATGACTTCACCGTGTTGTCAACGCCAATGCTAAGCACGCCCTTGTCTTCCTTGCGCTTCACGGCAGTCAGAGTGGCATACTTACCGTGTTCGCGATGGAATTCCAGCAATTTGTTAATATTCACATCGCACACGCCATCGCCATAAGTCATGAAGAAAGGCTCGCCCTCGGTATAGTCCTGTATGCGCTTGATTCGTCCGCCCGTCATGGTGTTGTAGCCAGTATCTACAATCGTGACTTTCCACGCTTCGCAGTCACTCTTGTGAATGGTCATTTTGTTTTGATGATCACGGTAATCGAATGTGACGTCTGAATAATGAAGGAAATAATTGGCAAACCACTCCTTGATATATTCTTGCATATAGCCGGCACAAATAATAAATTCGTTGTGTCCGTAATAAGAATATTCTTTCATGATGTGCCATAGAATAGGCATTCCTCCAATATTTATCATTGGCTTGGGCTTGTACTGAGATTCTTCTGAGATGCGAGATCCAAATCCGCCAGCTAATATAACTACCTTCATTCCCTTGCTCTATTTAAACCATACTAAATTTAAGATACTTTTCTACGCGCGAAATTCTTATGTAAAAAAAACGCTGTAAAATTACACATTTTTTTTGAAAGGCCAAAATAAATAGGGGTTTTTCTTCATGTTTTGCCTTCTCATGAAGCATTGCTCGAACGGGCGTAATCTATCCTAACTCACATCGCCATCTGTCCTGAATCGTGCTGCCATCTATCCTAAATCACAAAATGATGCTGCCTAAATCACGACACGATGGTGCCTAAATCATTTAATGACGGTGCCTAAATCATTTAATGCCGGTGCCTAAATCATGACATGATTTGCCCTGAATCTGTTCATAAAAAAAACTGTGCGGAATCTCGCTGTTTTTGCAAGATTCCGCACAGTTTCTATATTCGTTGGGGGCAGGCTGATTCTTACAGCTGCTGCATGTCGTAGAGCCGCTTGTAGTAGCCGTTCTTCGCGATGAGCTCCTCGTGCTGGCCCCACTCCACAATCTCGCCCTCGTAGAGCACGTATATCTCGTCGGCATTCTTGATGGTGGAGAGGCGGTGGGCAATGGCGATGGTGGTGCGGCTCTTCATGAGTCGCTCCAGGGCCTCCTGCACCAGTCGCTCGCTCTCGGTGTCGAGGGCCGAGGTGGCCTCGTCGAGAATGAGGATGGGCGGGTTCTTCAGGATGGCACGGGCTATGCTCACGCGCTGGCGCTGTCCGCCCGACAGGCGCCCGCCACGGTCGCCTATCATGGTGTCGTAGCCGTTCTCGCTCTCCATGATGAACTCGTGGGCATTGGCTATCTTGGCGGCCTCGATGACCTGTTCCATCGTGGCGTTATCTACACCGAAGGTGATGTTGTTGTAGAACGTGTCGTTGAAGAGGATGGCCTCCTGGTTCACGTTGCCGATGAGTGCGCGCAGCTCTGAGATGCGCACGCCCTTGATGTTCTTGCCGTCAATGAGCACCTCGCCCTGGCTCACGTCGTGATAGCGGGGTATGAGATCGACGAGCGT
>AUXO012668755.1_pt1 | contig 14571 bp, 15 predicted proteins | sample 768731 | NCBI WGS metagenome assembly AUXO01 (sample SAMN02715735, study PRJNA202380) | gut metagenome | biome: sheep rumen | host: Ovis aries | place: New Zealand: Palmerston North | reverse complement strand
ATTCCAATTAGAAGAATTGGTATTAGTTTTAATAATATTAGAAAGAATAGTTTAAAACAATTAGATATATTTGATAATTATATTGAAGAAGATATGGATAATTTATTACTTAAAAGTATTAATGATATAAAGAGTAAGTTTGGTAGTAATGCAATACTTAGAAGTATAAGTTATGTATCTGGTTCAAATCAAAGAATGAGAAATAAATTAGTAGGAGGTCACAATGGAGAATAAAGATTTTAGAGCAAAACAGTTTTTAGCATTTGATGCATTAGATGGATTTAGTGAGATTATTAGTAATTGTAATATAGTTAAGTTTGATAAAATAATACGTGGAGAAGATTTAAATGATGATTTAGATAGAATTATTAGATCTTTAAAATTAGGTGATATGGTTAATATTAGATATTATTTTGGGACTCAATATGTTGAAAGTATTGGTAAAGTGAAGAAAGTAGATTTCTTTAAGAAATGTTTATATATACTAGATAGTATTATTAATTTTGAAGATATTTTAAGTATAAAAGTCTATTAATAGACTTTTTTTGTTATAATATATAATAGGTGATGAGTATGGATAAATTAAAAAGAAAAAAAATTATTGGTATTATTTTATTTATTTTGTATGTTGTTATGTTGATAGCAATACTTTTCTTAATACTTTTTGGTTTTATTAAATCTAGATTATTTGTTTTACTAATAGTTATTGTAATTACTGGATTTGGTTGCAAAACGTATTTATATATGTATAAGATTACTAATAAAGTTGAAGAGTATATATTAGATAATAATTTTATATTAGAAAAGTGTGATGGGTTTCCACAGCCTTTGTTGATAAACTTTGGTAATTTTAATAAAAGTACTAGAGTGGCTTCTAAATTGAAAAATGATAAATATATATTATATTCTACATTTACTACTATAGAAGTTGGTATGAATGTTAATAATTATAATTATAGTTATACTTATGAATTTAATTTAGATAGAGAAGTTGATAAGACTATTATTAGTTATAAGAATAATTATTTTATTAAAGATAGAAATAATAAGATAGATAGTAGTGATAGTGAATTTAATAATTCTTTTGATATATTTAGTAAAGATGAATTAGATTTAGAATTAATTAATTTGTTAAAAGAAATAAAAAAATATATATTTGATGATTTCGTTATTTATATGGAGAAGAATAAACTATATATAATTATGTTTACTAGGATGGATTATTTAGGATTAATTAAAAAGAGTAATATTAATTCTATAGATAAAATTAAGAATAAGTATAGTAGAGAATTAGAATTAATTATGAAAATATATGATAATATTAATAAATAAAAATAGAGACTTATGTCTCTATTTTTTTAATAGTCTTTATAATTATCAGAAATAATATTTGTTAGGTTTATTTCATTTCCGTCTTTATCAACAGCATATGTTGTAACAGAACTACTATTTTTAGATACGAAGTATGAAATATTTTCTAATCCTTTTAATTCAGTAGTTTTAGTTCTTCCTGTTACCAATGAGTATAGGGAAATTATTTCTACTTTGCCATCTTCTTTTACTAATAGAAGTGAATAATTAGTATTAATTGCTTGTCCTGCTTCATAGACATATACTCCTGTGACATTAGATGTTGCTAACTCTTGGAATTTTGTTTCTTCGTTGCTATTTTGCATTTTTAAATGTTCAATATTTAGTGGTTGATAATTCTTACGAGTATTAATTAAAGTTTGATAAGTTCCTTCTCCAAATAAATCATCTATTTGTGGAGTAGATCCATCAATATTTACATATACTTTTCCTTTATAAAGTACAGCAGTTGAAGATGGATAGAACTTAATTGCTGTGTAATCATCAGCTACTACTTCAGTAGAATCATCAGTTGTTTTTGTTTCTTTTGTTTCTTTAGTTTCACACTTTAATATTTTATCTAATAAGTTAAAACTTTTAGCAGCATATAGGCCTCCTATTGTGATAGCAATACCTAGTAATAATCCAATAAATATTTTTAAAAATGTATGTGGTTTCTTTTCCATAATAATCCTCCTTTATATTAACTAAATTATAACACATAAATTTAATTATGATATAATTAAGTTGGTGATATTATGAAAATACTTAAAAATAATTTGGAATGTAAATTAAATATTAGGACTGAGATGGATTTTCCGAAAGAAGGTATTGAGTTTGTTGATATAACACCTCTTACTTTAGAAAAAGAATCTTTTAGTGAAATCATATTTAAGTTTTATGAAGAGTTAAAAAATAAAAATATTGATTATATTGTAGGACCTGAAGCACGTGGATTTTTATTTGGTTCATGTGTTGCAGATAGATTAGGTGTTGGTTTTATTCCAGTAAGAAAGAAGGGAAAACTTCCTCCAAGTACAGTAGCGGCATCATTTAGTTATGAAAAAGAATATGGAGAAGATTATTTAGAATTACCTAAATTAGTAGGAGAAAATTATAATGATAAGACATTTTATATAATTGATGATATATATGCAACTGGGAATACTATTAGAGCAATAGCTAAAGCTATTAGTGATTTAGGTGGAAAGGTAATAGGGAAAGGAGTAGTAATTAATATTAAAGAGTTAAACAATGATGAAGTATTTAGTTTAATTGATATTAATGAAGGTTAGTATGATAGGTATTATATTTGCAATGAAGGAAGAATTAGATGAGTTTTTAAAAGTACTTTCTTCAGTTGAAAAAGAAAAAGTATATGATTTAGTATTTTATAAGAGTAAATTAAAAGATAAAGATTTAATATTAGTAGAATCTGGAATTGGTAAGGTTAATGCTGCTAGAACTACACAAGTATTAATTGATAAATATGATGTTGATTACATATTTAATGTTGGTGTTGCTGGAGGAATAGTAGATTCTGTTAATATATGTGATATTGTGCTTGGTGAAAAATTAGTTCAACATGATTTTGATTTAACTGCATTTAATAGAGAAAAAGGAGATATTCCTAATGTTGGTAAATATATAGATAGTGATAGTAAATTAATTAGTATATGTGAAAAAGTAAAGACAAAAAGTAAAGTATTTAAAGGTGTTATTGCATCAGGAGATATTTTCTGTAGTGAGGGTTGGATGAGTAAAAAGATAGCAACTAAATTTAATGCTTTATGTGTAGAGATGGAAGGAGCAAGTATTGCTCAAGTATGTAGTTTATGTAAAAAGCCATTTTTAGTTATTAGAAGTATTTCTGATTCACCTAATAAAGGTAATAATAAAATTACTTATGATGAATTTTTAGAAGATAGTTCTAGAGAAGTAGCATTATATTTAGAAAAGATAATAGGAGAGTTAGATTAATGGGAGATAATAGTGGTTGGAGAGATATTGGTCTTTTACAAATGGTAACTGGAGATAGTTTTGAAGAGAGAATGATGGGGGCAGCTTTAGCAGCTTTGTCTGAAGAAGATGAGATTAACCAAGTAGATGATGATGATGACGATGAAGATGAAGATGAAGAAATAGATGATTTTTTTATTGATTATGATGAAGATGAAGAAGATGAAGATGATTTTGAAGAAGATGTAGAAGAATAAACAACCTTTGGTTGTTTTTTTGTTTGATTTTATATATAATATAAAGCTAAAGTGAGTGGTATTATGAACTTCTTAGAAGAAATTAGAAAACTAAGTGATGAAGAATTAGAAGAGACTGTTAAAAATAAAATTAAAAAATTAGAAGAAGAGGCTATCAGTAATTCTGATATTATAGGTTATCATCTTAATTATAATCCTGATGAGTATCATATAATAGATGAGCGAGATGAAGGTATTTATTTTGGTTTTGATGTTAGTTGTTTTTATAGTGGATATATAAAGAAAAATACTAAGATGGTATATGGGTTTTGTTTCGATACTAATGGTATTGTTAGTAATGATGGAAAATATTATTATGTAGATACTGATGATTATATATTAGAGTTTTGTAAATTTATTAGAGAAAAAGAAATAGGTAGTGAATTTGATTTATTTGATTATTTACTTGAATTTATTAAAAAATATTTAGGTTATTTTGGTAATAGGGATCGTAGTCAAATGTTTCAAATGATATATAAGGGTGATAGATAATACTATGATCCAATAGTTGAACATGGTTTTAGTTGGTTTAAAGGACAAGGTAATGGAATGTGTACGGAATACAGTTTAATGGTACAAAATATATTATCTGTTTTTGATATGGATTGTAATATATTTATTGGTAGAGAAGAGACAGAAGGAGAAAAAGGAGAAAATCATGCTTTTAATATAGTTTCTTATGTTGATAGTGAAAGTGGAGAAGAAGTTACTTATTTAATGGACTTTGCTAACTGTTGTGAAATATTTGATGAAAAGTTTAAACTATTAGATTATAGTCCATTCATAGTACAAATTGATGATTTTTCAGATGAGCTTTTGGAAGATTTTATTCGTAATAGTAAGCATTTAATATATGAAGACTATGATTATATTTTATTAGGTGATAATCTTATTATGATTTCTTATGATAGAAATAGAAATTATTTTATTCCGAGTGATATTTTAGTAAATGGAGAAAGGCGAGACTATGGTGAAGGGTTACAGTATAATAAAACAATATCCAGATGATGTAGAGGGTGTTATTGACTATTTAATAGAAAAAGCTGCTGAATTAAGTAAAAAGTTAAATAATAATAATTTGGTATTAGGAGTAGATTGCTCTATTAATCCAGAGTTTGATGGATTAGAAGAGGTTGTTCATAATACTAAAGCTATGTGGGCTGGATTTTTAAGAGATGATGTTAAAATTGTTTATAAATTTATTAAGGATGATAATGGTTATACAGTAAATGAAGGCTGTTATTACTATATGGATGATAATAAATACTTATATGATTTTGGAGAATATATTAAAGATAAAAAAATAGAAAATGATTATGAGTTTTTAGATTGCATAATAAAATTCTTAGATAGTTATTTATATAATGAATTAGATATTGCTAAGAATGATACTGATGTTTATCCAATTATTTATGATAGTAGAAATAGGGTTATTGATAGTATTGGTAGACATTCAATTAGTGATTTTTATAGTGATAATAGTGCTCAATGTAGTGAATACAGTGCTATGGCATCTAATATACTTAGTGTATTTGGTTATGATGTTTTATATTTAGGTGGAAGCGTTAATTGTAAATCTGGTAGTGGTGGTCATGCATATAATATTGCGATACTAGATGATGGTTATGCTATTATTGATTTTTCTGTTCCTGTTAGTAAAAGTGATATAACTGGTAATATTATTGGTTGTAGTCCTTTTATTGGTTTTCTTGAAGAAGATTCTATGGGTTATATTAGTTCTTTTGCTATAAGTCATGAACCAATAGATTTAACTGATTATGAAATAGTTCGTTTGACAGATAATGATTTATTTATTAGTAATGGAGATAAGAGACATTATGTTATTGGCAATGTAAATTATTATGATAATAAAAAATATGTAAAATAAAAAAAGACTTAGTCTTTTTTTATTCATAAGTACAAGTATATCCGCTGAAGTATTTTTCGATATCTTTCTTATCCATTTTTAATTTGAATAAGTTTTTGTCTTCTGCAGTTTTCATACTTACATTAGCAGTTAGTTTTAGTTCTTTTGAAGTAACTTCTTGTTTGCATCCAGAGAAAGCTGGTTCTAATGATCCTAGACCATTTAAGAATGTTTTACATAAGTCTTGTTTTTTTATTGCTTCTCTTTGAGCATCTGTATAGCTACTTAAATCCATTGTTGCTACCATATTACCAGCATCAGCGTATTGTCCTTTTGAATCTAAATATGTGAAATTCATTTTAATATCAATTCCACTTGCTTTTGTAGAACATGTAACTTTGCTTGATTTATTTCCACAACCAACTACTAAAGCGCATACAAGAATAACTGCTAAACTCATAACAAACTTTTTCATTATCTCACCTCTATGAACATTGTATCATATTTTTGTATTTTGTTATATAATATTTTTAGGTGATAATATGAAAAACAGTAAATTGGCACTAATATTCAATATTTTACTAATAATTAGTGAATTGATTGGATTTATATGGTCATTTGTAAAAGATGGAGTAGATTTAATTTATTATACTAATTTAAGTAATTTATTTGCTTTGATAGTTTCAGTATTATTTGTAATATTTTATAAGAAAAAAAGTAATTTAATAAAAGATTTAAGATTTATGAGTACTAGTTGTTTAACAGTAACTTTCTTAGTTGTTATATTTATACTTAGTCCAATGTTTGGTTTTAATTATAAATTGTTAATGTTTACAAATGTCTTCTTTATATTTCATACTTTATGTCCATTACTTAGTATTATTTCTTATATATTATTTGAAGAAAAGAGTAATAAATTATATTTAGGTTTCTTATTTACTATTGCTTATGCAATTATATTACTTACTCTAAATTATTTTAGAATAGTAAGTGGTCCTTATCCTTTCTTATTAGTTCATAAACAAAGTATATTTATGTCTATTTTCTGGTTTGTATTAATAGTAGGTGGTAGCTACATGATTAGCATATTATTAAATTATTTAAATACTAAACTAAAAAGAAGTTAATTGTTAACTTCTTTTTTTAATCTCTTAATTATAAAATTATTTTTAAATTTATAATTATCTATTCTTTGGAGTGCATTACCTAATAATAAGAATATTAATATATGTAAGATATATGCATATCTTGGAGATATTTCTATAAACATATAAACTCCAAAGTAAATAAATAAGATTATTTTTATTAATAATATGTATTTGTTTGTTTCTTTTTTAGATGGGAATAATATAATTAAGAATAATAATAGTATTAGATTTAGAATACCTTGATTTATTAAATATAATATATCTAGTTTTATATTATTATTTATTCTTATATCATAATTAGTTTGAGTCCATAATATTACTTCTTTTTTTAAGAATAATATTGGTAATTTTATATTTTCTTCTCTTATTCTATTTTCTAATAATTGTTTTGGATTAGATGATACAAAGAATACATCTTGATCTTTTTCATTATATCTTCCATTATATTCATAATTTAGTCCACAATAGAATTTCCATAATGGAGCATTGTTTTCTAATTTAGTATGTAGATTTGTATTAAATAATAATAAATTAATTAGTATTGGTAATAATATAAATATAGATGTAATTATACCTATACTTATTAGATTATATTTAACTTCTTTTTTATTTATAGTAATTAAATAATAAATAATTAGAGCTAAAATAATTATTATTGATTCTGTTCTTAGAATGTTTGCAATAACTAAGATAATTGAGATTATTATTGGTATTTTAATACTATTTTTATTTTTGATTATTAAATAAATTACTATTAGAGTAAGTAGAGCAGGTATATGTTGATTAGTTAGAATAGTATTTAAATATAATGGGTATAAATAAAATAAATAAAATAAAGAAATTGTTTTAGCAAACATTTTATTTGATAATTCTTTTACTATTAAATAAATAAATATAGCAATAAATGAAGTTATTATTATATTTACTAGTTTTAAGAAAAATATATTATTTATTATTTTTAGAAGTAGTGCTTGATATAAGACATGACCTAGTTGATATGAAAAGGTAGAAAAATAAAAAGTATTTAGAAAACTTAAGTCTTTATTAATTAAACTTAGAGATGCATCATACATAGTTTTAAAATCATCTACTATAGGTACTTTTAAATAAATAATAGTTAATAGTTTGATTAATAAACTTAATATAAATAGGATAATGCAGAAATGTTTATTAATTCTTTTAGATAAAAATATACAAATGAATAGAATAGGAAGAGCAAATAAAATAGTATATTTTTCTTTAGTAAATATTATTACAATTAAGAATAAAATGAATAATAAATATTCAAATAATTTTATTAGTTTTTTCATAAGATCACCATAGCTAGATATTAACATAATAAGCTTTTATTTTCAATAATACTTATGGTATTATAAAGATGGTGATTTGATGAAGAAACTGTTAAATAAAAGTAATTATTTGATTGTACTTATTACGGTATTAGTAGGAATGATTATTCATTTTTCTATTTATACTAAGAATTTATTAAGTGCAGATATATTACTATATAATTCTTTTTATAATTCTTATTTATGGGAGATAAGTTTAGGTAGATTTGGTCTATTTATCATTGGTATTTTGAAGAGTTATTTGTCTATACCTATAATAGAAGTATTTAGTAGTTTGATAATACTTGGTATTATTAATGTTTTACTTATTGATTTATTAAAGATTAAGAATAAATATTTAAGTATAGTATTTATTACTTGTACACCAATTATTTCAGTATCATTATTATTTTATTATTGTAGTTTTAGTTATATGATTGGGATGCTTGCGATTGTACTTAGTGTTTATTTATTATATAAATTAAAGTCAAAATATAAATATTTAATAAGTATATTACTTACTATATGTTCTTTATCTATATATCAAGCATCTATTTCTATTGGAGTTACTTTATTAGTAATTTATAGTATTAAATTATTGTTTGATAATAAATTTAAGTTTAAAGAATTAATATTTAATATTATTAGTATGTTAATAGGAATAATGATTTACTATATATTAGTTAAAATTAGTTTATTAGTATTTAATGTTAATATGACTGACTATAGTAATGCTGATAAAATAAATATAGTGGGACTTATTAGTGCTATTCCATCTAAGATATTTATTTCATATCAATATTTTTATTATTATTTCTTTGGTAATAATACAGATATTATGAAGAATTATTATATGAATAATCATATGCTTAATATATTATTATTTATTGTACTTGGTATTTCATTAATATATAAGTTAGTTAAGAGTAATGTTAGTATTAATAATAAGTTATTGATAATAATGTTTGTGATATTATTACCTATATTTATGAATACTGTTAGTTTTATGATACCTATTAGTAAATTTCATTTATTAATGGCAGGTAGTTATTTAGTATTTTATTATTTCTTATTTAGTTTATTAGATAATAAGTTTATTAAAGTAATTGGTATTATATTAATATGTTTATTACTTAGAAATTATATAGTACAAGATCAAGCTAGTTATTTAAGTTTGGAACATACTACTAAGAAATATGATACTGTTATTAGTAGTTGTATAAATAATAATATTAATAATTTAGATAAAGAATTTATGATTTATGGTAGTTTAAGTAAGAGTAAGAGTGATTTTGATAGAATATATAAAATGAATTATGGATTTATTAGTGATTTAGATATTTTCTGGGGAGATGATTATACTAATTCTCGTAATGGATTTGTAAGATATATGTATTTTTATAAGGGATTAAATATTAAGTATGTATCAGAAGAAGATTATAATAAAATATTAGATAGTGATGAATTTAATAATATTAATAATTTTGATATTATTAATGATAAAATTGTGATAAAATTTAGATAATAAAGAGGTGAAATAAATGAAAAGAAATTTACTTGGAATATCTACTTTTACTTTAGTAGGTTTATATGCATTGCTTTCAATTATAGTACTTGGTGTTTGTTTGTTTTGTGGAATTAGTATGTATATTGGACTTGGTATAAGTTTAGTAGTATTAATTATTCAATTTTTAATTGCTCCATGGATTACAGACTTAACTATGAGGTGGTTTTATAAGGCTAAGTTTGGAGCAGAACTTCCTACATATTTAAATGAATTTGTAGATGGTATTTGTACAAAATATAATATGAAGAGACCTAAGTTTGCGATTATAGATGATGGAGCTCCTAATGCATTTACTTATGGTAGAACTAAAAATGATGCTAGAGTTGTTTTAACTAGAGGTATATTTGAATTATTAAATCCTGAAGAAGTTAAAGCAGTAGTTGGGCATGAGCTTGGACATGTAGTTCATTATGATATGTTATTTATGACTGTTGCTCAAGTAGTACCACTTGTTTTATATTTTGTATATCAAATATTAGTTGATAGTAGTGACAATAGAAGTAGTAATAATAACAATAGTGGTTATGGTCAATTAATTGGTATTATTGCTTATGTTTTGTATATTATTTCACAATATATTATTCTATGGTTATCTAGAACTAGAGAATATTATGCTGATCAATTTAGTGTAGAAGAGACTAGAAATCCTAATGCTTTAGCTCAAGCTTTAGTAAAGATTGGATTTGGATTAAGTGTCAATTATGATTCAAATGAGGTAGAAGAAAATGGAAAGAAGAAGAAAGTTCGTTCTACAAAAGATGTTGGAGCTTTAGGTATCTTTGATGCTAAAACTTCTAAGAGTTTAATTGTTTCTTCTAATAATGATGTTAATAATAAAGACAGTATTAAGAATGCTATGAAATGGGAAATGTGGAATCCTTGGGCATTTATTTATCAATTACAATCTACACATCCATTAATTTCAAAAAGATTGCTTGCTATTAGTGAAGTAAGTAAAGATTATGGACAAGAACCATATATTGTATTTGATTTAGTTCAACCAGAAAGTTATGTTGATGATTTCTTCTTTGAACTTGTTGTTAAATATTCACCAGGTATTGCATTTATAATTGGTTTAGTATTAATGTTTGTATTTATGGTATTAGAAAATTATAGTGCTGGTTTCTTATCTATGGGAATTGCTGGTGTACTTGGAACAATATTCTTATTTATAAGATTTAAGAGAAGTCATAGAAGTGGATATACTCCTAGAACTATTAAAGATTTACTTGGAGAAGTAAAGGTTAGTGGAGTTACTTCTGTACCTTGTGAACTTGAAGGTAGAGTAATAGGTAAAGGAGATCCAGGTTGTATTTTTAATGAAGATTTTACTTTAAAAGATGAAACTGGAATTATATTTTTAGATTATAATCAACCTTTATGGATTCTTAATAAAGTATTTGCTTTATTTAAATCACATCAATATGTTGAAAAGACTATTAAAGTAAGAGGTTGGTATAGAAGAAGTCCTGTTCCATATGTTGAAATATATCAATGGGAAGTAGATGGAAAAATAAAGAAAGTTTATACTTATATATTTACAATTATTATGTATGTAATTTTACTATTAGTATTTTTAGGTTTAATTGCATTCGCTATTATATAAGAGTACATTGTACTCTTTTTTTGTTATAATAGTTTGTGGGAGGTAATTATGGATATAGAGAAAAAGGCATATGAGTTTGCTGCTAAAGCTCATAAAGGGCAAAAGAGAAAAAGTGATAAGTTAAAACCATTTATTCTTCATCCAATAGAAGTAAGTTTATTAATTAAAGAATATGGTTTTGATTCCAATGTAGTTAGTGCAGGATTATTACATGATGTAGTTGAAGATACAAAATATAAGATAGAAGATATTGAAAAAGAGTTTGGATCAGATATAGCAAGTCTTGTTATGGGAGATAGTGAACCTGATAAATCTTTATCTTGGGAAGAGAGAAAGAAACATACTATTAAAACAATTAAAAAACTTGATTTAAGACATAAAGCAGTTGTTTGCTGTGACAAGATTAGTAATCTATCTGATATGCAAATATTATTTGAAGAAAAAGGTGAATATGACTTTAGTGCTTTTAAAAGAGGTTTTGATGATCAAAAATGGTATTATGAAAGTATATATAAGAGTCTAATATTTGGAGAAGATAAAAACTTAGAAATGTTTAAAAGACTTAATAGTTTAATTAGACAAGTATTTTATTTTGAAGATGATAAATTTATTAAAGATAAGATATTTGAAGGGGAAGAGGAATATTATAAAAAACTTAGGAATTTAAATATTAGAAGAAAAGAATTAGAAAAGTTAAAGAAATATACTAAGATGAATACTTTTGTGATTGAATTTACTGGTACTCCTAGAACAGGTAAAACTACTTTAATTAATAATTTATATGATTTTTTTAAGAAGGGTGGTTTTAAAGTAGAAGTAATAGAGGAGTTTACTACTAGTAAAAGATATAAGAAAGAGATATATCCATTATTAAAAGATAAATATAAAAATATAGTTAATACTGAAATACCTAAATATGTAAGAAAGGAATTAGAAGATAATTTAGAAAAAGATTTTGATATTATTATTGTAGATAGATGCTTATTTGATAGATTGATTTGGGTAGATAGGTTATATTTAAAAGATGGAATGAGTGAAGAAGAATATACTGATTATAAGAAAGAATATATACCTTTAATAGAAGATAAGATTGATATTATTATTGGTACTTATTGTGATAGTGTTACAGCTTTAAAAAGAGATTATTTTGCAAATCTTAGTTTAGATGAAAGACATTTTTTAAATAAGACTAATGTAGATGAATATAATAAGAGTTTTAAGAGAATGAAAAAGTTAAATAAAAATATATGTTTTATTGATACTGATTGTTCTATGAGAGAGGTTAGTATAAAAGCTTGTGATTCTATTCTTAGTAAAATGAGAGAGAAATATTTAGAAATACTTAATAAAAAGTTTTAAATGTGATATAATATGCTTGGTGATGAGAGATGAGTAAGACAACTTTTGCTACATTCTTGACATTATTAATTATTGTATTAGTAGGAGTAAGTGCTTGGTATATAGTAGATAATTATGCTAAGTTTACTAAAGGTATAGATGATGAAGAAGAAGTCATTTATAATAATGAGAATAGTGATGAAGATGTTAATAATGTAGTTGAGGACGTTGGAATAACAAGAACAGTTAATGATTTTCAATTTAAAGATGAATATGGTTCAGGACAAAAATTAATAACAATAAAAGCAGTTGAATGTGAAAGACTTAGTGGATTTGCAGGAGCTGGCAGCCATGTATATTGCGTAACTGGAAATAAAGAATTAATTCATTTAGAATTAGTTGGATTAACACAACAAGTAGTCGCAACTAATATAGATAGAATTGAAGTAAATGGTAATGGAGTTTTAGCTTATTATACAACTGCATATAATTCAAAAATTGAAGATAATTATGTTACTTATGTAAGTAATTAATAATTATCTTTTTTCATATATTTTTCACATATTGTACAAGATACTATCATATTGTAATTATATAATTTAGTTGTGAAAGGAGGAAAATGATGAATAGAAAAATAAAAAATATAATAATGATTTTTATTTGTGTTTTATCTATAGGTAGTATGGTTCTTACTATTTGGATAGGTAAGAATAGTGTTAATAATAGTAATGTTGCTGATACTAATACTATGGATAATAATAAAATGCCTAGTATGAATGATGGAGGTACTCCACCTGATATGAATAATAATTCTAATACTGATACTAATGATAATGGCAATGATAGTGTAGCTGAGAATACTGTTAATAATAATGATTCTAGTGTTAGTGAAATGAGAGGTCCTGGGAAAGATGGAGCTGGAAATGGAGATATGAAAGGTTCAGGAGATAGAGGTGGAAGACAAAATAGAAATTCTGATAGTAATGACAATAGTAATAGTAATACACCACCTGAGATGCCTGATGGAGATAATAATATGACTCCACCAGATAGTAATAATGGTTCAGATAGTATGACTCCACCAGATATGCAAAATGGAGATAATAGTTCAAATAGTAATATGCCTAATAAAGGTGGATTTGGACATATGAAAGATTTTAATAATAGTAGTGTTAATAATAATGGACTTGCTTGGTATTATTATTTAATATTTGGATGTGAAGCTTTAATATTCTCTATTAGTTTAATGTATCTTATTATGTCTCATTTTAATAAAAAGAATGCTAAAGAGGTGTTTAAGGGAGATAAATTAATTATTTATATACTTGGTACTATTGTTATGACTGGAGTTGTTACTACTGGAGTTGGTTTACTTGGGAATAGTATTAGTAAAAGTACTAATAATGTTACTACTATAGAAAATAGTAAGACTAGTGTTTCTAGTAGTGGTAGTTTAGAAATAACTAGTAAAAAAAGTATAAGTAATAAGACTTATAAAAATACTAAGAGTGATCAAAATGCAATACTTGTTAAAGAAGGAGGAAATGCTACTTTAAATAAAGTAACTGTTAATAAAACTGGAGATAGTTCTAATACTGAGAATGCTGATTTTACAGGTGTTAATGCTGGCATATTAGTAGAAGAAAACTCTTCAGCAACTATTAAAAATAGTACTATTAAAACTAATGGTAAGGGTGCTAATGCAGTATTTTCAACTGGTTCTAATAGTAAGATTAGTATTAGTGATAGTACAATAGAGACAACTGGTAGTTCTTCTAGCAGAGGATTAGATGCTACATATGGAGGTAGTATTACTGGAAGTAATTTAAAAATTACAACTCAAGGTAATTCTTCAGCGACACTAGCAACTGATAGAGGAGAAGGTACTGTTAGTGTTAGTGATAGTACATTAGAGACTAATGGAGTAGGTTCACCAATTATTTATTCAACTGGAAATATTAGTATTAATAAAACAACTGGTGTTGCTAAAAACAGTCAAATGGTAGTAGTTGAGGGAAAGAATAGTGCTACTGTTAAAAATAGTACTTTAGAAGCTAGTGGTAAAGGAAATAGAGGAAATGATAATAAAACTGATTCTTGTGGTGTTATGAT
>AUXO012894553.1_pt1 | contig 14572 bp, 38 predicted proteins | sample 768731 | NCBI WGS metagenome assembly AUXO01 (sample SAMN02715735, study PRJNA202380) | gut metagenome | biome: sheep rumen | host: Ovis aries | place: New Zealand: Palmerston North | reverse complement strand
ACGTTATGCAAGTATTTTGACTTTAAGCGATACTTGTTCAAACATCCTGCATCCAGGATGGAACTGTATGATATGTGCCTTCGGATGCAACGGGCACGGCTCAAGTGCTTAAAAGCAGCCCGACAATATGGGGAATTACACCTGGAAAGATTTATAGGATGATTTTTATGAAAAACAACAATTTTGATAAAGTATGGGAAGCCCTGGGAAAGATTGTAAAGGAGCGGAACATCAAGTGCTACACCGCAACACAACCGCCTAGACCCGATTGCGGGATTCCTGTGTATGTGCCTCCCCCGACAGGCAATGAAGTTATTGTCGTGGACTACATAGGGCTTATGATGCCAAAGGAGTCTATATGAAAACTTGGTTTGATAAAAAATTCAGCACTACCGAATGGTGGGAAACCCGATTGAAGAACGTAGCCAAATCGCTCGGCTTGGAAATCTCGTGGGCTAGTTGCTATTTTGCCCATTTAACAGCAGGGCGACACCTTAATTGGCGATGCGTTGGCGGGTGGCTTAAACACGTGGACTACGCCACAAACCACCCAGGATTTGATTTTTAATAAAAATTTCAAAATACCTATTGACAACCACTTGGTATTTTGTTATATTTGGGTTAAAGACAACCACCAACCGAGGATAACTCAATGCAGAAAATGATTACGAACCCGATTCTTTCGGCTCTCAAAAAGACCCCGTATGCTTCTACCGATGGCGTGGAAAGGGATGATAAGAAAGTCATCGCCCGCTATTTCCTGCCTGGAACGGGATGCACGTGGTATGTGCTTGAAGATGACGGGTTCTTCACGGACGATGAACACAAGGACGCAGACCACATTGACCCGAATATGATTGTGTTCGGGGCTGCGACCATCGGCTACGGCTTGGAACTCGGCTCTATTTCCTTGAAGGAAGTATTTGAAACCCGTGGAGCGTTCGGACTCCGTGCCGAACGAGATATTTCCGTTAAGCCCCTTGAAGAAACTCTTGGCACTCTCCGCAAGCGTTATGGCGAGGATTGGCAGTAATATGACCCTTACGGAACTCATTGAAACAAGCAAGAACGGTCCTGTGTATATCCGTCAAAAGAACCCCCGCCACGTGGATGGGGGGCTTTGTCGGGAGTCATATTCTACGACCTATCTGCTTGTGAACTCCCTGTCCAAAGTTCCCTGTGGTTATAACTACGGGGTTCTCTTGCAGGATTTCGCCCTGGTAGTTCGGATGTCCGTGGAGTATATAGAGTCTTACGAACCTTGGACGGGAAAGCAGTTTTCCCCGACTTGCGTTATTGAGTTTGACTGCGACAGGTTTCAGCACATCACAGAAGAATGGCTCAACCTGTGGGAGTTCGTGGAGGGCAATCGCCTGCCCGACAACATCGCAAGCCTTGTAGAAGATAAACTTTACACTGAAATGGACAATGCCGAAACCCGTTGGATTGCGTGGCAGGGCATACAGGAGAAGATTGATGAACGCCTTTAATATCGTTGTAGATGATGCCGAGCAGTCCTTTATGATTATCGCTATGAACCGCACCCTGCTTACGTGGATGCACGATTTTCTTAAAGATAATTCTGCACTGCAAAAGTATGGACCGTTCCTTAATGGAATCAGCCGTAACGTATCTCGTATGTGCGTGGACAGGTTTATTGTCGGCACAAACGATACAAAGGTATGCTACGACCTCGCTGACGCTGTGCAGAAAGCCGTTGTGGACGCTATTCAGCATAAGTTGATACCTACCCCTAGTGAACAATTTAGTAGCCTGGAAGACGCTATTAAACTGCTCTCCGACAAGTGAGGACTATATGAACGCTCAAGTGGAAGTTTATACCATTGAAATTCAATCCCTTTCGGATTACGAATACCTCGCCCAAAAAGTAAAAGACTATCACGATGACGTGGTGTCTGCCCTTTTAAGGCTTTCCCATCGTAATCCCAAGAAGTATAATTTATCGGCTTTTCGTATCTGCTATGATAATGAGTTCGTTTGGACAGCGGGAACTGCTACGATTACCGCTACCAAGCAAGACATTCTCTCTCTTTATCTTGGTGGAAATCAAGCGTTGGCACAGTTGGAACAAGCCGACCATAAGGACGAAATAAACAAATTCAAACGCAAAATCAAAAAGGAAGGTTTGTGGATATGACAAACATCGTAATTGTAGATATTGACGGAACTTTGTCGGACGCTTCGGAACGTGCCGAAAAGTATCTCTCCAAAGAACCGAAAGATTGGGATAAGTTCTACGATGCCTGCGGTAGCGACAAGCCTATCCAGGAAATCGTGGACCTTGTTTGTGCCTTGTCGGATTCCTATGGAATTGTGTTCTGCACAGGCAGACGCAGAAGCACGAACGATGCCACCCGTCAGTGGCTTCGTGATAACTTAAAGACGTTCCGATACAGCCGTAATGGTGTGATGGGCTTACCTATCCTCTATCGCAACGATGGCGACACCCGTCACGATACCATCGTGAAACCCGAACTGCTTGACGAATATCTGCAACAGCACCCCGATTACCGAGTAGCGTTCATCCTTGAAGACCGTAACTCTATGGTCAAGAAATGGAGGGAACTTGGTTTCAAGTGCCTGCAAGTAGCCGATGGAGATTTCTAGTATGATGAAAGACATCCACACAATCGCTAGTTTTGGCGAACTTGAAGTCTATGAACCCGATGACGCTGCGAAAGACCCATACGCCAAGTTTTTCCGTATGTCCGATGTTCTTTACTTTACAGAACAGACAACGAAAAAAGAAGAAGAACTGATAGGAACGCTGTTCCGTCAATTTGCAGAACTTTCCCGCTACGAGTTCTTCACGAAGAAACTTTGGAAGAAAGTAAAGGGTTTCAAGGACAAGGACGAAGCCGAGGTCATCATCGCCTTTGCGACCATCCGTCTGCGAAACCTGGGTATCTACACCCGCCCGTGTGGGTGTGCTTGGTGTTCGTTCGCTAATTGGTCGCACCAAGACGTAAACGACTACTTGAAAGACTATTTGCCTGTGTTTGAAGCCTACAGCAAGTGGTGTATGGCACAGCGATAAAAACCATTTAACCGAGGAAACTAAAATGAGCAATCACAACTACTACTCTGCCCCTATGCTTGTTCCCGACCCGAAGAACCCCCGTTCTCTGTGTGTCCGTAAGAACACCCCCAAGGAATCCAAGTCCAAGGGGTAGCCCTATGAACGAATGCGAATACTGCAAGGTCGGAGCGGACAAGAAACCCGTCAAAGGGCGAACCCGCTCCAAATACTTTTACAGGGTCTTTGCGAACGGACTTGCGTTCGGACAAGACAATCACGATATAGCCCTACTCCCCGCCAAATTCTGCCCGATGTGCGGAAAGGAACTCTAATATGAAATATCTCATTATCCAAACCGATTGGGATGATTACTATGTGGAATGCCCAACCGAGCAATTCTTTGAACGCCTATGCTCTTGTGTCCCGCATACCACCGAATTTCGTGGGTGGCACGGGAGCAACGAAAAGGAAGGCCGTGAACTTGGGCACAAGGGGTCTATTGAAATCTTCGGCAGGGATATTATCGCTATTGCCGAGGGCACCGAAAAGGCCCCGTGGAATCCCGAACGCTTCAAGGAACAACTGAAGAAGTCCATCGGGGATGAATACGTCTATAGTGGGACGGCAAACGTGGTCGTCACTACGAACAAGTCCTTGCAGCCGTTTGAACTGACCCCCGAAAATTCTATCATCCTGGGGATGACCAACCTTATGTTCTTTGCGAACGGCTACAAGCATCCTATCCCGTGGCTCCGTGCGACGGATAACGACGTATTCAAGGTAATACGCTCCGCAAAGCAATGGTTAGAGATACATCGCCCGTGGAATATAGAGGGCTACTACAAGCATCTGCTTGTCATCTTTCAAGAAGACCCCCGCATTATCCGAGATACCACGGAAACTACTGACCCGCTCTATCACAAAGACATCCACGACAGGATTGTTTTGGACATTCCCGACCATCCGATTGTGGCTGACACTAATCGTGTCCAAACAGGTATCAACACGTTCGTGTCCTGGGGTGGAGCGACCAATGAACTGATTGACAAGGCGACTAACTATGTCCAATCACTACTTGTTCCATCGGCTGAAACCCTTAACTCGGAAAATACTATGACCGAGCATAAAGATGAAATCCCCTCCTGTCCGCTTGTCTTGCCCCGTAGCGATGTTCCGACTTATAAGGAACTTGCAATGTGGTTGGCAGAAGGCAAAGGCGAACTCCTTGACCTTAACAACTTTAATACCGTGAAACACACCCTTGATTATCCTTTGGGCAAGGAAAACGAATGCCTGCATCCGTTGGATGTATGCTACTACCGAGTGCGTGTCAAGGATGACATCACTTGGCGAAAGCCCGACATTAAGTCTATGGGCATTCAGCGTTGGGACATTCTCAAATTTATCGTGTATATCGCATCCAAGTATGAAAATGTCGTAAAGGTGTCTAGGGGTCTATTGGGACCCGACCTGTGCTTGGGTAATCTGCGACTTGCTGACTTTGCCACAGGAGCAGTCACCGAAATCGGAGAATCCCTGGGAGAACTCAAGGCAGTTACCACGGTGCCGTGGGATAAATTAACCGATAAAGATGTGGTGCTACTTGAAAAAGACATCCAAAGGCTTATCAAGGAAAACAAGGTAGGAGGCAAATAACTATGAAGACATTAGCACTTTACGCAGGGAGTTTCAACCCTATCCACGCAGGGCATATCCAGGTCATTGAAACCGCACAGCAGATTTTCGGAGAAGACCACGTAGGCATCCTGCTTGCAGACAATCCGCAGAAGACCTATGGGGTGTCCAAGGATAAACGCTCCGATTGGTTGTGGCAAACCGTCGGCAAGCGTCCGTATTATGTGGATGGGTTCGTGTGTGATTTCTGCGATGAAAAAATTAGGGAAATCTCATACGGGGAACAGGTATGGGATAACATCGTGCTTATCCGTGGTGTCCGTTCGGGAGCAGACCTTGATACCGAAATCCCGATGGCGGGCTACAACTACAACATTTCGCACGGCAAATACCCGACTATCCTAATCCCGACCCCTGCGAACCTTCGTGACCTGTCATCTTCGGCAGTCCGTGTTCTCGCCAAGCGGGATTTCAACGAGTTCTTTGACATCCTGTATAAGCCCTACGCTCCGCAGAAAATATCCTACTCCAAATGGGTAGATGTTGCCGAAGACGTTTGGAAAACCTACCACGAGTCAAAATGAAACACCCCGACCTAGACAAAGCCCTGTTGCATTTCCAATATGAGTGCGGGGAGATTGAACGGAAACTCCAACCCCGAATAGCCTTCGGGGAAGTTTCCGTTGGTTACTATCCCGCAGATGGTATGTGTGCTGTCGTGACCGTAAAGGAAACTGATGACTTTCGCCCCTTGGACGATTATGTTGTGAAACTAGCGGACATTCCCGAAAAGGGAGAAATCACCCAGGAATGGTGGTGTTCACACTCTATCTAAAAAAGATAGAACCCTGCTATATATGTAATAGGACACAAAAGGAACTATGTATGTGCAAGTATTGTGAGCAAAACGAACGAAAATTGTTTAAGCCTATGGCGGTAAACGATGTGGGTTTCAAAATCCCGCTCGTAGGGATTGCGTTTAGAGAAGATACCGATGACAAGGTATTACAGGTCAATTTTGACGAATCCGAACCCCTGCAAATCGCCATCAACTATTGCCCCATCTGCGGAGCAAGACTTTCGCCCCCTGCTCCGATGCTCTTTGAGGATATATCCGAAAACCCTACGGGTGTCGGCTGTTATAGAGTTCCCATCGGCAAGGACGCTATGGGCAACGACAAGATTGTAGCCATCCCGAACCCGCAGGACAACTATGCCCTGTTCTGTTCCCAAATCAAGAAAATCGCTACGGGCGAGTTCTACGATTTAAGTATGCCCTGGTGCATTCAGCGTGTGTGGGTATTGTTGAAGAAACAAATCCCCCAAATGGAATTTGACTACGATATGCAGACGGGCAGGCTGACAATTAAGGTTAAGGGATGTCACCACTACATCGCCACCGAGAAATACTTGTATCGCCCATTTGTCGGGGCTGATGGGGTAGTCTACTTTAATACCCCGACTTCTTGGCAACACGTGACCGATGACAATTATGAGTTTATGAAATTCGTTCTTACCAAGATTGCCGAGGGTGATTTGAAACTCCCGACCCCGCAGAACGTCACTATTAACCCATCCACTAAAAAGGACTGAAAAATGAAAGCAAGCGAAAAGAAACAGATTGAAGAACTGCTCAAGGGACTTACCTATAATACCAAGACCCGTAAATTGGCATTCAAGCGTAAGGATGGGGCGACTTACTTCACAGGAGCCTGCGTCACTCTTTTCAAAAACGATTTGAAAAAACTGCTTAATTCGTTCAAGGTGGATAAGCCCGAATTGAGCCTGGAAGAACAAGAAGAACGGGAATACAAAGCACCCGAACACAAGTATCTTGTCACGCTGACCAAAGACCCGAAAGCACCCGTGATGTGGGAATGCAAGTCCGTGCAGGACGTGTTTATGCAGACCCGCACTCATACGCAGTCCAATGACGCAAATCCGTTTACCGTCGTGGACGTGGCTACTACTTACAGGGTAATGGAACGCACCGAATGGGACACGCCCGAAATGGATAAGAAATGGAAAGACTACTTGGCTCTTAAAAAGGACTTCGGGTAAAATGTCAAGGTGGGTGGACACTAACAAGAAAAGTATTACGGAATCTCTTATAGAGATTTCCAAAAAAATAGAAGCAGAAACCCATAGGGGCAAAATAACAAATGGGATTATTTCTACTACAAATTATCCCGAAACTAGAAAATTGTTAGAATCTTGGGGCTACAAAGAAGTGTCCCCGAATTATTGGGAGCGTAAGAAATAATGGAAGGTTGGAACTTGGACGAACAGAAACTCAAAGCAGAATTTAACAGGAAGCATCCCGATTGGAACAAACAACGGGTTTGCCTGTGTTGCGGTGAAAAGTTTTGGAGCGGTAAGCCCCGTAGCGTCTGCCTACAATGTGCTATGCGACAGGGATTACTTCAACCTGTAAATCCGACCGCTACCGATAAGCAACCTTGGTGGGAAAAACTGCTTACTACCAAAGTTGTCCGCTTGATGGCAGTTCCGTTTATTCTCGGTGCAGGATATGTGACGGATGCGTTGCCACTCGCCATAGGTGTCAGCGTATTCATCACTATCCTTGCACTTACAAGTAAAGAATAAACTTGCAAGGATTAGATTATGGCAAAGAAATGGAAACCCCCCAAAATAACCTATATCCACTGCGACTATTGCGAACAGCAGAAACCGATTCCATCGCAGGACAGGGAAATGGACGCTATCCTTGATGAAGATGGCTATTTCAATGTCCTGGATAATACCGAAGAAGGGAATATGCCTGCGACCGCAGCCGTATTCAAGTTCCTGTTCTGCCCGATTTGTGGCAGACGATTGCCCGAACCCAAGGAGAAATAAATATGTATGGTATATTGTTTACGATGCACAGCAGTATGAACGCAACTGCGACTATACACCACATTGAAGGCATCCCTACGGAAGCACTCGCCAAAAAAATAGCAGATACTTGGGTTGAACAAGTAAGAGATAAGTATAAAGCACACCGCTATACCCTTGTGTATGAAATGGAACAGCCCAAGCAGGCAGAACCGCCCCTGTTCACCTACTCTACGGGTCCTGCGGGAGCGACACTCAACCTTACACCCCAACAATTATTGGACAAGGTAGATACGCTCTGCACCAAGTTAGATACTTTGAAAAGGTTTATCTGCGATGACCCAACCATTACTTCGCTACTCGTGGAAGAAGTCACGCTTGCCCACCATCTTGCACACGAACTATGGGATGCCTTACCCGATGTAGAATCCGATGATGGTGCAGTAGGCGAGGCTATCAAGAAAGCATATGGCGATGAAACAAAAAACGGGTGATGTAGTCCTTACACTCCCAGGTGGCAGGACTATAAGGATGTTCGTAAGCGAGGGTAGCCACCGCTCGTTTAGGAACAAGAGTCGCTACGAGATTCCCGATGAAATCTATGGCGACCCCGACCTAGCCTACCTACTCACAAGGATTAAAAATGACAAAAAGCGAACAGAAGAAAATCCTTAACTTGCTCAAGCGTCTGCAATACAACCCCTACAAGGATTTGTGCGACCGCCCCACGGGAGTGTTATCTTTCCAATCCAAAGATGGCAAGGTGCTATCTACGACCCTGTGCAACGCTGACGAGATTATACCCGCATTCAAGAAAGAACTCAAAAAGTTGCTTAAAGACTTGACCGAGCAGACCGATACGGGTGGCGAATGGCTGACTAACGGAAATGTTCCCGATGAACCGCTGGACGCACAGCAGAATTGGGGAATTTTCGGATAGCACCCTATTGACTTTGACTAGGTATTTTGTTATATTACAGAAACAGCCTATTTAATTACGAACCGAGAACTTATGAGCATTATTGAAATCCTGCGTAGCCTTCCGAATATCCCGCCCTACAAGACGGGAACTATCTACGAAGTGACAAACTACGATGGAACAAAGGAAACATCGTCTAGCAAGTGGTGTCTTAATCACTATGCTTGTTTCTGCGAAACTTTCAAGTTCATCACGGAGAAAATCAGCGAAGATGGCTACACCGTCGTTTATTGGCTGTCGCACCCCGTCTTCGCTATGAAACTTGATGGCGAATATCCGCAGTTCAAGATTTTTATGGGAAAGGACGGAATCCGCAACGACAAGCAAAGAAACGAACTTGGGGAGAACAGACCTCCTCGTGATTGTGAGTGGGCACCGTTCGTCAAGGGTCAAAGCATAGGTGTGCGATACGCCAAGAACACAGGGAACTACGCCCTGCATTTTGAAATCGTAGTGCATTACGCAGCCTACTACATCGGCTACCTAAAATGTCTTGAAGAAAAGGGCATACTATGAAACTCTACTACCTTGAAAATTCTGTTGCGACTGAAGATTACAAGTATTACCGAAATGGTAGCGACTGCGGTGGCGAGTCCTACGATGGCACGGGTGACTTGAAATATGCTCGTTTCTTTCTTGACAAGGAAACCGCAAAGGCATATATCAAGGACGCTAATAACTGGTGGACAGCGTTTGATTTCCACGTCAAGTCTATTGAGTTTAACAAACTGATGGACTTAATCCAACAGGAAAATCCTCTACTGAAAACATTTATCCTGGACAGGTGGAAATAATGAAAAAACCGATATGTGCTTGTGCCAAGTTTGCCGTGAAAATGAAAAACCCCTGCGATGGGTATGTCCTAGCCTATGGTAAGGACGAGGTGGACGAGTATGTTGAAAATCTCCAAGCCACCCACTACGCAGAAAACGTGGACTTGGAAATGACTAATAAAAAACTCCAAGATGAACTTACAAAGTTAAAAGCACAGATGCCCGAATACAAGAAATTCATTGAGGAAAAGGAATTTCGGAAAAAACTTGTAGATGAATATGCAGGCTACGTGTATGATTGGAAGGGTCGCCACTATATTGCCACGCCTTACCTTAACATATTTATCAAAGGTATTCTACGTGCCCTGTGGTTGCATAGGGCTGCTACCGCAAAACACCTGGTCACCGCCTACGAAAATTATGATTATCTTGATTGTAGCCTAATGACAATCAAGCAAGAAACTGCTAGGACTTGGATGACCTGTAAACTCCGAACTGCCGAAGAATGGGTCAAGGTTTGGAAAAATGTGCAAGCCCTGTGCGAAGCCTATGCAGATAGGTTTGTATGAAAGACCTTGATTTTTACGAACCCGATTGGCTCTATGTGATGGTTTATTTCTTCGGGTGCAAATGCCCCGAAGAATACAAATGTTTTTGGAAACACTATAAAGGACTTTACGATGGATTATGAGAAACTTGAAAACGAAGTTCACGAAGCCTTGAAAGACAACATTGAAGGCAGATTTTTCTTGTGTGAACGCTTTACTAATACTCGCACGATTCCCTGGGAAAAGTCCTTACAGGCAATCTCCCGTTCCGACCTGTCCTGTGCGGACAACTATCTTCTTCAAAAGGTAGCGACCGCCTTCACTGAATTTGAGCGGGGCAACTATCAAGGTAGCAAGAAAGTTTTTGCAGAATGTGGGGCGATTATCTTGCGGTGTATGAATTATGTAGATGAACACGAGTTTGTGAAGAAAGATGGTTAAATACACAAGGACATACGAAACCCTGCCCCGTGGATTAAGTAAGATGCTCAATAAATTAGAGCCATCCATTACCAAAAGCATCCCTAGTTATTCGGGCAAACAACCCCGCTACATAATAGCCTACAACGGGGATAACCAACCCCGTGGCATACTAATATGGTGCTATCGGTGTGCCAGGAGGTTCGGTTTACACAATATGCCGTTCCTAGCAGTTATGGACACTGCCGTGCATCACAGGGGCTACGGGGAACTGCTGTTCAATCAGTTCCTATCCGAAATCAAGTATAGGTTTTTCCTGTTCTGTATGGACGAGAATGCCGAGCAGTTTTGGCGACACATTGGCGAGAAGAACGGACTGACCATTACAACCCCGTTCAAATCCCCGTGGGGAACACCCGCCCTGTTAATGAAGAAAAGGAAACCGCTATGAAGAAACTACGCTACATTTGGGGATTGGCTGTATCTATACTAGCCCTGCCGTTAGTTCTTATCTACGGGGTGCTAGTTCTTGTCCAAATCCTAATCCTCGCTACAATACTAATCCCGTATTGCCTTGGGTGCGTATTGAAGAAATTTATTCTAGTTATGCACGAAGCAATCGGACCGACCGCCCGTGAAAACGAGAACCTACAAAGCCCCTTGACCAAGTTCAACAAGATTATTCTATCGCAGGAGATTGACCTATAATGTGCAAGATTTGTGAATCCAAAAAGAAAAAGGTAGATGTCACCGCAGAAGAAGCCTTCTACGCCATCTATTTCAACAAGCCCAATAAACGGGATGAATGCGAAGATTTCAAGCACCACTATACCATTTCTGCGGACGATGGTGATGCTTATACTACCATTAAATTTTGTCCATTCTGCGGTCGTAAATTGGAGGACTAGCCTATGTGTCAATACTGCGAAAAACACCCCATAGGTTGCGAAGAACTGACTACCCCGTTCATCTGCAATTCCGATGCTGTCCTCCGCATAGAGAAAGATGAACCCTATATGGGAGATTATGGATTCACCCTGTATATAGATGGAGAAAACATCTTCTACGGGAGCGAACCCATTAACTATTGTCCGATGTGCGGACGCAAACTGGGAGATTGACCTATGTGTAAGTATTGTAAAACCACCCATAAAGACGGATTACAGGCGGGAGCAGATTTCGGGGATGGCAAGGACCTGTTTCGGCTCATAAATACGGGCAGAATCGCAGCCCGCAGGGATGATTGGGATTTCGCCCTGCATTCCGTAAAAATTAAGTTTTGTCCGATGTGTGGACGAAAGTTGGAGTTCTAGCCGATGTGTGAATACTGCGAAAATGGAAAAATCATTGGAGAATGGAAACCCGATGATATATCTGTCCGAATCACGAAAGAACCTATCCCCGAAAATCATTACAATTTGGCTATATGCCTCGGTGTATGGCAATATACGGAAAAAATCAAGTTCTGCCCAATGTGCGGAAGAAAATTGGAGTTCTAACCTATGTGTAAATACTGCGAACCCTATCACGAAGAACAAATTGACGGGGAGAACGGGGATGCCTATGTCACCAAATATGGCGAACTCGTAGTTTTCCCCAATACCGACTTTGAGGTGAAAGCCATCCATCTAAAAATCAAGTTCTGCCCGATGTGCGGTGGCAGAATCGGAGTCTAGCCTATGTGTGAATACTGCGACCACGAAACAAACGAAGAAGCCAAGCGATTCCCCCTGTTTAATGAAAATGCCAAGCGGGAAGAAGCCTTCATTGATGAAGACAACTACCTATCGGTCTATACCGAAAGCGGGGAATGGGTCGGTGTAGGTATCAAATTTTGCCCGATGTGCGGGGAACGGCTCAAAGGGTGCGGGCATTTTGACGAGGATGACCCACCTACGACCTTTGAACGGACAACCCAGGCACCGTTCCCCTACTAAAAAATCAAAAAAAATTACTAATACCTATTGACAGGCATTGGATATTTTGTTATATTTAAGGTATCAAGAACAACCACCAACCGAGGTAGCAAAATGTCCATCTTCTACAAAGAACGCTATAATCGTGAAACCAAGCAGTATGAATATAACGTAGAGCGTTATAAAGGCTGTGTTCTTTTTCTCCGTGAACACAATGGTTTTGAAGACTCCGATTTTTATGCCTTGGTCTATAACAAGGACACAGACAAGTTTGAAGAAATTGAATATGGCTCTACCCGTTATGCAGGCGGGGGTATTGCCCACGTAGATGCTACCCCCGAAATTCTTGCACTTTACAGGACACGTGCGGAACAGGCAGAATTTCGTTGCAAAGTGCAGGCTACTTGGAAATTCCATCAGTATAGGGTGGATTTCTGCAAGGCTACGAATGTGTCTTTCAAAGAGGCGAACAAGTTGTTCAATGCGTATGGGGCAATTTCCGCAGATTTAGTTCGGGTGGGTAAACTGCTCCACACTAGGAATTTCCGCTCGGATTTCCGTAGGAAAATGGCAGAACAGATTAGAACTTGGCTCAAGGACGAAAACCCCAAGTATAAGACCCCGCTTTCTCCCAAGCAGATGGATTTCTGCACCGACTCTTATCGGGGTGACGATGTGCGAGATGCCCCGTGGAATGACGGCACGTATGCACACCATCTTGACTATCGTGCCCGCTTCGGGACAGGTTATATTCAGTTATAAGGAAACTACCCTATGGCTAGAACTTTCAAGTATCAATCCCCAGGCGGGACGATGTATGGTTATGGTGCGGTCTGCCGTATGTATGCCAAGAAATTCAACGAACTAAACAAAGACCAAGTAGCCTTTGAAAAATGGCTGTTCACCGAGAAAGGCTTTCGCCTGTTCTACCTGTAAGGAGAATCATCTATGCTTATTCGCCCCGCCTGTTCCGCTATGACCCTTGACGAATCTATGGAGAGAGTCAAGGAAGTTCTCACGCAAGAATCCCTTATTGAATGCCTCAAGGAAGATTTCTGCGGGGATGTGTTCAACCTGGACACGCTCCAATGTAAGGAATACTGCTTTGACGAGCGTATCGGTTGGATGACCTACCTACTTACTGCTGACTTTGCTGACGGCTCTTACAAGCAACAGGCGGTGGCTTTTACCAATGGTCGCATTGAAGACCTACCTAGCGGTCCGAGAACGCCCGCAAAGGACTAGCGATGAACGTCATTGAGCCAAAGAACTTTGACATCTTCCACTATGCAAAGATGGCAGAAACCATTGACCACGTATGGTGGACTTATGGTCCTGTCCAATGCGTAGGACAGAACTTCCTGGCTACGGCTATGACTTGTGCGGGATGGGTGTTTCACCACATCAAACCATTATTTGACTCTGCAAAATCCATAGTAGCCAATCCCGACCCCGTGCCGTTAAAGCACGGCAACCGTAAATGGAAGCGGGTTATTATCGTAGATGGACTAACCATCTATATGGGAGTGCTTCTATTCAATATGTTATGTAGCGAATATCGCCTTGACCCGAAAAGGGAAATCATCACAGAACGGCAGTTCGTAGACATCTTCAAGAAGGTCTATCCAGATGTTCGGCTCTATGGTCTTGATGACGAAGAGGGCAACGATATATGGGCTAGTGCTATAGGTTATTGGGATGCCGACCGAATCCTGTATAGTCGCACCAACCAAGAAATCCGAATGTGGCGAAACTACGGCAGGTATGACTACCATTTCAAATCCATAAAGGAATTTGAAGATTGGCTCACAAACGCACGTTCCCACGAGCATTACTTTGACACTATATCTACGGAGAATAATAAATGAGTCACAACTTGGAAGAATACAAAGCCGATGAAAACTTCGGCAACGGCTTGGTCTATTGCATCCCCGAAGTGGAAAAAGTCCTTGCCGAACAGGACGAAGAAATCCGCAGGCTTCGCAAAGCCCTGTATCAAGCCTGCACTAATTGGGCTTTCGCTATGGACGCTCACTTGACCGACAAAATCCTTGCGAGCAACAACCCCGACAAACTCCGCTTTACCCGTGACCGTTGGTGGCGTATGGGGCATAAGTGCTGGGATAAATCAAAGAAATTTTCCATCGTAAAAACTGACAAGGAATAACCTATGAAGAAAATCAAACTCTTTTTCAAAAATCTGTTCCGCAAGGGCAAGCCCTGTATCTACTGCGGATTGAAAACTACCGATGTCCGCAGGATTCCTGGACACGCCTATCCCTACCGCATTTGCGAAAAGTGCTACAAGAAAGAAATGTTCACTCACTATTTCTCGTAAGGAACACCCTTATGAACCGCTACAACCACCCCCTCAACAATCCCCATATTTTCTTTTTTGAATTGCAGAACAGCAAGACCTATGA
>AUXO012719295.1_pt1 | contig 14573 bp, 15 predicted proteins | sample 768731 | NCBI WGS metagenome assembly AUXO01 (sample SAMN02715735, study PRJNA202380) | gut metagenome | biome: sheep rumen | host: Ovis aries | place: New Zealand: Palmerston North | reverse complement strand
GTTGGAGATCATGGTAATAATGAAAAAACAAATTTCAGTCCTCGAACAATCCAAAGAGATCTTGAATATATGCGAGATACTTTAGGTGCTCCTATCGAAAGTGACTATCGAGGATATCGTTATACAGAACCTAACTTTTTTATAAAAAGTATTCAGATTACAGAAGGAGAGGCCTTTTCTGTTGCAGTATTAAACCCTCTTCTTGAACAGTATCGCAATACCCCATTAGAAAATCAGCTTCGTTCAGTTTTCCAAAAAATTACAGAATGTCTTCCTGAACGAATCAGTGTAGATACATCTTTTTTAAATCCAAAAATAACTTTCATTCCGGACAGAACCGAAAATATTAATCCATCATTTTTCCAGACAATTTTTGATTCTCTGAAAAATCTCTGTACTATTACATTTGAATATCGTCCGCTTCAGAAAACATCATATATGGAACGTACATTAGATCCTTATCATGTTGTCTGCCAGAGAGGAAACTGGTATGTATTGGGAAAATGCCACGATCGTAATGAAGTCCGTATTTTCTCATTCTCCAGAATGAAGAACATAAAAATTCTTAAGCAAAAGTTTGCAATCCCAAAAGATTTCAAACCATCAGATTATTTTGATACAGAAATGGGAGTCTGGCTTTCCGACAAAACTCCGCTTACAGTAGAACTTCTTGTAGACAAAGAGATCGGTACATATGCCCTTAACCGCATATGGCATTCAGAACAGGTTGTTGAGGAACGTAAAGATGGCAGTGTTTATGTAAAGTTTGAGACTACTCAGAAGAAAGAAGTTCTCCGATGGGTACTTGGGCAGGGACATACAGTAAAGGTTTTGGGGCCACAGGAACTATTAGATGAAGTGAAATCGGAATTAAAAAGATCTATTGAAATCTATAAATAAGTAATGGAGCTTTATAAAAAAATGGCAAATGCAAATGATTATGAAATGTTTTCTGAGGAAGAAGTAATTGATAGAATTAGTTTAGATGATTTAGAGGAAAAACTATATTCTGATTTAGATAATGAAATAACTGAATTGGAAATATTAAAGGAACAAAAAGAAAAAATTGGAAATCCTGATGCACTTGGTAAAGTCATCAAAAATGTTATTTGGGAGCAATTTCAGAATCAGCTAGGAGTTCAATTAGGTGAAGAGTTTATTGAAAAAAATAGAGGTTTGACTCTTGATTTAAGAAATGAAGCTCATATACAAACAACGGAAAATTTTGCAAATGGTAATATTGCTATACATAATACTGAAATAGATTATCAAAAACGATTTGATGATTGGCAGTCCAATTTTCAAAAAGATGAGAATGGAAACATAATAACCCACGAAACTAGAAGTGGAAAACAAGAATCAACTCTTGTCAAAGGAGCAAGAAAGCCTTTTGATGATAATAGACCATCAGGTTCCAAAATAGAGGAAACAGATATGGATCATGATATATCTGCAGGTGAAATAATACGAGATGCAGAAGCAAATGCTCATCTGACAAAAGAAGAGCAAATTGGTTTTGCAAATAGTGAGGCTAATCTTAATGAAATTCCTAGTAGTTGGAATCGCTCAAAAGGTGATAAATCAATGGAAGATTGGTTAAATAATCCAAATAAAAATGGACAAAAACCTGAAGAAATATTTAATGATCTAACAAAAGAGGAACAACAAAAACTTCTTGAAAAGGACAGAAAGGCTCGGGAAGAATACACAAAAGTAAAAAACAAAGGAAAAGAACGTTCAATAAAAACTGGTCGACAATCTCAGAAAGAGGAATTTTTTAGAATTAGTAATACTATGGCAAAAGCTGTTGTATTACAGCTTTTAAAAGATTTTTTGAAGGAAATTGCTTCCAAACTTATTAAATGGTTTAAATCCAATAATAAAAAATTAGATACTTTGCTTGATTCCCTAAAAGATGCAATTAAGTCATTTATAAAAGGTTTGAAACAAAAGTTGCTTAATATTGGTAACACTGTTGTTACAACAATTGCAACTGCTATTGCTGGGCCAATAGTAAATAGTATAAAGAGAGTTTGGATTTTCTTAAAACAAGGTTGGTCTTCATTTAAAGAGGCAGTTACTTATCTCAGATCTGCTGAAGCAAAATCTCAACCATTTGACATTGTTATGCTTCAGGTTGGAAAAATTATAATGGGGGCCATTACTGCTGGTGGAGCTCTTCTATTAAGCAATGTTATTGAAAATGGATTAATGGTATTTCCTGTTTTTAACATTCAAATCCCTTTACTTGGTAGTTTAGCTAATGTTTTGGGAATATTTTTAGGAGCTGTAGTTGCAGGTATCGTAGGAGCTATTGTAATTAATCTTATTGAAAAAACGATTGCAAAAAAGCAATCCTTGAAAGTACAAATTGATATTGCAAGACAAACAGAAGTTGTATTAAAATCAGAAGAAAAAAAAGTTTGGGAACATCTTGGAATCGTTTATGACGCAGTTGGACAAATTACAAACGAAACAGCTGATAGTCTTAGATCTTCTGTTCAAAAAGAAAGAAATTCATTTAAGAATTTACAAGATGATTTAGCTAGATTTCAATCACTTATCAAATAACGGTGGAATAATTATGAGTAAAAATCATTTAATAACAACAAATAATAGTTTAACAGATTTTGTGCATAATAAAGGATTAGAAATAAAACAAAACATACAAGATGCATCTGAAAAATTATCGAGTGCAAAAGCAAAAGCAATTTCGTCACAAAATGCATATAATAATACACCTCGGTACAAGCTTGTAACAAGACACAAACTAAACAAAGCACGTAAAGTTGCAATGGATGATTTGATACTTGCAAATAGTGAGTCTAATATTCAAATTTTCAAGATTCTTCACTCTATGTTAGAGTTAATATTGATTGTTTTTAAGATTCCAATGGATGCAATTGCAGGTGTAGCAAAATGGTGTGCAAATGGGTTTGAAGAAAGAGATGCAGTAATGTCTAGTATGATTACAACGATAACTCCATTTCTAAAAAACAATAAAAGCAGTGGTCGAAGAAAGAATGTTTTAGAAGGCTGCATTCGAATAATTATTGTTGTCGTTTCTGTTATTTTTATAATATTTCTTTTTTCTAAGATTTTTTCTCATAAGAAGGCAGAACCGGCTACGGATACAGAAGCCGTTGTTATTGAATCAAATATTTCACAAGAAGTATCAGCTGAAGATACCATAGATTCTCTTCAGAAGCGAATTTCTGAACTTGAAGCCTCACTGAATGAAATAAAAAGTAATCAACAAAATATTATTCAACCAGTTAATGAAAATTCAGGTTCAGACTCTGTTGAGAGCCAAGAGCAAAATAACAATTTCAATTCTTTTATAGAAGAAACGGAAAATGTTGATGGCGATATAATTGATACAGAATTGCAAATAAGCGAAGATTTTACTGATAGTGTAAATATAGATGAACAAATTGATAAAAGTGAGATTCTCCAAGAAGTAGAGAATACAGCTTCTCCAGAAATTGAAAATCAAACTACAAGTAGTCTTGATGATTTAGACATTGATTCATTATTAGATTTCTAAAAAAAGGATGATAAATGAACTCAAAACTAAAGAAGTTATTTTTAAATAATGCTTTGAAAGTAGATGCGCTCAGCAATAGCGAAGGTACATTAATCCTATATGCTAAAAAAATAACTGAGGAGCATGATGTTTTTTCTTTATTAGCACTGATAGACAAAATAGATTCTCTTTCTAATTCTTTGAATAAGAAAAATCAAATACTATGTACTGAGTTATATAATTCCTTATTAATGTTTTGGGGTAGCTATGAAATATCTGAATTATTATGTTCAAAACAAGAAAAAGATCTTCCAGAAAAAAGTTTAGAAGAATTACAGGAAGAATTAGATAGGTATATTGGATTAGACAATGTAAAAAGTACAATAATAAATTTAATTAATTTTCATAAAGTTCAGCTACTTAGGGAAAAAGTAAATCTAAAAAATGCAAAGAATACGCTTCATATGGCATTTATAGGAAATCCAGGTACTGGTAAAACAACTGTAGCTCGTATTATTGGAAAGATGTATAAAAAAATAGGACTACTATCTAAGGGACATTTTATTGAAGTATCACGAACAGATTTAATTGCTGGTTATCAAGGTCAAACTGCCCTAAAAGTAAAAAAAATTATTGAAGAAGCAAAAGGTGGTGTTTTATTTATCGACGAAGCTTATAGTATTACAGAGAATTCAAATAGTGATTCTTATGGTCGTGAATGTCTAACAGAACTAACAAAAGCCTTAGAAGATTATAGAAACGATTTGGTTGTCATTGTTGCTGGTTATAAAATCCCAATGGAACAGTTTTTTGAATCAAATCCGGGATTAAAATCACGTTTTAATACTTTTATTTACTTCGATGATTATGATGAAAATCAGTTATTTGCCATTTTTGAAAAAATATGCATTGATTCGTCATATTCAATTTCTGAAAAGTTAAAAGAAAAATTATTAAATCATTTTAAGCAACAGGTAAATAATAAGGGTGAAAATTTCTCCAATGGAAGATTGGCAAGAAATATATTTGATAAAATAATTATAAATCATGCAAATAGAATTATAAAAATTGCCTCGCCCACAAAAGAAGAGTTATCTTTATTAGAAGAAGTGGATTTCGATAGTTTTGATTCTTGTCATTAATCATACTCTTCAAATTTTTAAGATAGTATGATTTTATAAAGAGGGATGTGCGTTGAATTTAGAATTATTAAATACATTTATGACTCAGAGATATTGTAGCAAAGTGTCAGTATCTACACTTTATCGAGACATAAAAAACTCAGATTTTCTAGTTTCTGACGACAATTGCACACATCGTCTTATTGGTCTTAGATACGACTCAAAAACAATGTCTGAGCCAGAAATCACAATAGTTTGTGCAAGGCATGAAATGGCAGCTGCAAAACAAATAGCCTTTACTTTCGGAAAGCGTATTTATACTAAGTCCAAAGTTTCTGCAATGCTCTTTCATAATTATACAAGTGGGCAGAGAATCAGATGGCAAGACTATAACGAAGTCGCAAAGGTTTATGCAGATTTTGTGTGTCACTCAGAAAAAATAAGAAAACGGTAAATTATATTTTTAACATGACATTTCTTGTCATATCCTCCGTATTATAGTTATTTAAAATACGGAGGTATAATATGTCAGTATCTACATTAAATAACTCAATTATAAGTTATTGCGAATTTTTTGATAAACTTTGTAAACATCCAAGTAATACAGATATTAAAGCATCCTTGGATTCTGTTAAAAAGTATTACAGCAATTACAAAAAAAATGAAAGTTTAATTACTGGAATTCAAGACTATTTAAATAAACTCAATACTGAAACAGCCTATGACATATTACTATCTTATGACAAACCAGAAAAACTATGGTCCTATGTTCACCTAATGATTGAAACAATTGAAGGAAAAAAAATAAATCTTTGGGAACAAATCCGTTCTTTTTCTGATATGAACGCTTTTCAGAATGGTATGGGTAAACTCTGGTCAAAAGGCTATAAAACTGTTTATACAATAATGTTGTAGGAATGTGTATAATCATTTACAGATTATATTTTTAATAAATGGTAATATATTCTTATGGACACCATAACAAAGAAAAAGGCACTTAAAAAAGCAGATGAACTTGGTAAACAATCCACGGAAAAGGATCTTCAGGGTTTAGATTCTAAACTTCCTGCAATGAAAAAGGGTGTGATTGCAAAAATATGGGATAAGGTTCTTTTTCTTTGGGAACAGGCAAAATCTCCAGAAGTTCCTCTGCGCCTGAAGCTTGTAATTGTAGGAGCTCTTTTGTACTTGGTGCTTCCAATTGATGTGCTGCCGGATACGATTCCGGGTATAGGTCTGATAGATGATCTTTCTGTACTTCTTACAGTCTTCCGAGAAGTTTCAAAATATGCATTGCCAAAACTAGAAAAGAAAATTGAAAATAAATTCTATGAAATCAGCTATCAAAAAATCGATGAAAAACTTTCGGAAGCCTATAAAACAATATTGGCAACAACAATCATTACATTCTTTGTTAATTCAGTTGGTTGTACAATTCTAGCAACAAAACCGTTCGGTAATATTGTTTCAAGAAAGGTTGCAGTTGCAATTTTTGTTTTGATTTTTATATATGCCCTTATCCGTTTTATCATTTATATAAAAACTTATGGTCAGCTTACAAAGAAAATTACTGTTTCAGTTTGTAAAAAGAAAAGTATTTCAGAGGGAGTTTCAGATTTTGTTTGCAGTGAATACAAATATATTGCTTATCTTTTTGAGGGGCTCCAGATTGTAAAATCAGTTGTTCCTGAACTAAAAGATATTCCCGACGGTCCACAGATTGTTTCTACATTCAAGAATCATTACAGAAAAAGAATTATCCTATTTATTGTTTTCTTTGTCTTATATTCGCTTTTGATTATGGCGACAAAGTTTATTCTATTCAGAATATAAAAAAAATTAAAAAACTTTTATAGTCTCGACATTTCTTGTCATACCCTTCGTGTTATTATTTATTTAATAAATCACAGGAGGACTGTATGAAAATAATCTTTATGAACCAGGCAATGACCAGTTATGTTGAATTCATGCGTAGAGTTATTGATATGAAAAAGAATCCTGATGAGAAAACAGAGATTCAGTATCAGGATTTTATTTCTCGTTATCGTCAAATGAAGAATAATGAGGAAATAAAAAGTTCTGTATCGGAAGTACAATCTTGCTGTATCTTGGATACAGACCTAATCAAAATTTATTATGTCGATATGCCACAACTCTGGGCTTTCCTTCATTTAGTTATAGAAGCAATTAAGAAACAGAATTTATCTTTTTCATTTTGGTCATATACGCCAGAAGATTTTATGTGCATAAAAAGCATACTAAAACGAATGTGGTTTATAAAGAAAAATCAATATGGGAATTCTTATATCTATCTTGAGGATGAAGATAATCAGGTCGATGTAGAACTGAAACTATTCCATACGAGAAAGGGCTTTGAGAAGTGCCGGGAAAACGTAGAACAAACAGTAAAAGTTTGTAAGGCAGCAAAGTATAAAATGAAAGAAATGTTTAAGAACAGAGCGTAGGAGGATGTATATGGGTTTTGTAAAAGGAATGATTACAGGCGTTTTAGCCATTGCCGGTATTTTTGTTGGAGCGGCCGTTGTCGAAGTAATAAAAGATGAAAAGAAAGAAAATGTCGAAATGAAAAAGGCCTCAGAAGAACTAGATAAAATGTTTGCAGAAGATAATAAGGCTTATGAAGAAGGCATGAAGCTATTCAACAAACATGTTGGCAATAAACTGGATAAGATGGCAGCTTCGGCATAGTGTTAGGTGAGGTGGTTATTATCCCTGCTTATTTCGTTGAAGATTTAGGAATCCGTGGTATAATTTATGTAACAAAAAAATTGGTCTATTTCACATAAGCTACCAACGCGGATGTGTTCCGTAATTGGATATTGTCATCTAAAAGAAGAAATCGCTGTTTCAATTTCTCTGAAATGAAGAATATTCAGTTTACCTAAGATTGATTTGAGGTTTGAGAAGGTTTATATGGCAAAAGGGTTTGATAAAAAGAAGGCAGCTATGATGTCTTCAACAATGGGTGAAAAAGCAACACAAGAAGATGTAGAAAATGTAGAGAAAAACATAGGCAAGATGCAAAAAGGCCCATTAAAAAAAGTTTGGAATAAAGTTACTGATATCTGGGATTTGTATAAATCTCCTGATACTCCTAAATGGGCAAAAGTTGCTAGTATTGGTGGATTAATTTATATGGTTAGTCCGGTAGATGTAGTCCCAGATATTATTTTTCCGTTGGGATTGCTTGATGATGTATTTGTTATTGGTTTGGTTTTTAGCCAAGTTGCGGTTCTAATTAATGCAATGAAAAATAAAAAAAGTGAGGCCAATAAAGAACGTAATTCACGAGAAGAACTCTTAAAAAAAATAAACAAACCAGAAATAAAAGAAAGAATATTAAAAAATGTTGGTTATGGTACAAAAAACGAGATCAATTATTCTAAAATGAATGAAATGACAGTGTAATGTAATATTGGAGGAAAACAAATGAACGAAAAAAAATTTAATGACGATGATAAGATAAAATCTGCATATGCCTTGAATTTGTGTACAGTTTCTATTTCTCAGATTGTTGATTCAAATGATATGACAATCTTGGAACAGGAGTATGATGCTATTCTTAATAATTTAAATCTTGAAAAGATTATTAAAAATGATGCTTTATTAGATATTCTGAAGCAGATTCTCGATACTATAACTTATTTTAAAATGGAGGATATCGAGAAAAAAATAATTGATGAAGAATATCAACAACAAATGAAAAATGCTATTTGGGGCGCTGTTCCTAATTTTGGACTCTTAGTTGCAGGTGGAGATCCTATAACAATGGCCGTATCTCTAGCATCACAAGTTGGAATTGGCTATATGAATTATAGAAAAAACAAGAATACAGCTTCATGGGAAAAGGAGAAGAAATACCTTAAATTACAACAGGCTGCATTGGAACAGTTAAACGAATTAAGAAGAGCCTTATTTACAACAGCCTGGGCTCTTGCAGAAGAATATAATTTTCCTGATGAATATCGTCTTACTGAAAAACAAATTAAACAATACAATTCTATCCTTGAAGACAATTCAGATTTGATTAAAAAATATGAGCGTTTAGATTATATAAAGGAAAATTTTGAGGCATATCCTCCTTTCTGGTATTTTTATGGTAGTTGTGCCAACTCAATTTATAATAGAAAAGATGAATATGAATTAAGTAAAGAATCTGAAGAATTTTATAGAAAAAAGGCTAAAGAATGTTTTGAAAAGTATGAAAAATTAGATGTATATAACATACTTCGTGAAAATCAAATATCAGCATCTTCTTCATTGGAATATGCTGAACTTCTAATAAAAGAAGATAAAAACAAGAACAGAGCAAAGATTAAGCAATTAATAGATAAAGCTTCAAAGAAGGCTCCAAATTCTTATGATGTACAAGAATTGTGTGTCATGGATTATCTTTTTATTAATGAGAAAAATGAAGCTTCTAATCTTCTAAATTTTCTTGTTAATGAGGGATACAATTCTGATGTAAATGCTCAGTTGTTAAGTTCTATCTTAGTAGAAAAAAGAGATAATGTTAGATATGATCTTCTTAAAAATAAAGAAATAGTAAATCCTGCACTCTTATTTCCTATGCCGAAAAATGGGGAGATTACAGAGGAACTGAATAATCAGTTTATTTATCAACAAAAAGAGTTGCTTTCAAAAAAATATTCCATTGTAATTGACGAAATATTCGAAAAATATTCTAAAGAATGGAATAGAATCATTTCAACATTTGATAGCTCTGAATATTCAGATGACTTTTTTGGAACCGATAAAATAGCAAAAAATAAAAGAAACAAAACTGCTTTCAAAGTTTTTAACAACCAATATTCAAAAGAAGTCTATTTAGATCGTTTACGCAACGATAATATTACATTGTCAATGCTTGAAGTATTGAATCATACTGTTGAGGCAGTTTTGAGTTTATCATGTATAGAAGTTGATAAAATAGGCTTTGAAGATACTATAACTAATATTGTTGAAAAGAAAGTTTCATCTATAAGCGAATTAATAAATAAATTTATTAATCATATAAATAGTGATGATCAATATAATTTTGAAGATTACAATTTATTTAGCAATATTAGTCTTATATCTTTATTTGATAAAGTTCCTGAAATAGTTAAGAAAGCTGGTAAAGATTTTGTAAAAGGTCTTGATGACGAAAAAATTGTTGTCGAAGAAGGATTATTAAGAAAAGTATGCAGAGATTTAAATATTGAAAATCCTGCAGTTTTACTTGAACAAAACAAACAAAAAAATAATGAAAATACAGATAAAAATTATTTTACTCCAGCTTTATTTGGAATAAAGTCAGTATTAATTGCTAAGGATAATGAAGAACTGAAAACTGTCTATAGACTTATTTCTGATGAAATTCCAAAAATAAATCTTGAAAAAACAAGCCTGTCATTTATTCAAAAAGATGGTTTTGCAAATTATTTTACGAATCCAGTTTTTGATGGAAAACAAAAATTAAGAAGAGATGCATTAGTTGTTTTGAAGGATAATTCTTCAAAACATGAACGTGATTTGATTTTTACAAAAAATGGCATCGTTATGGTAACAAATGGAAAAGTAAAATATCCTAGTTTATATTCTGATCTTAGATTAGACAAGAAAGGGAGATTATATTTCTATAATTCCAACTTTTTTGTTGATGAAAAGAAAATTAGTTATGAAGGTCTGGAAAGCAAGGTACTATTTGACTTTGCAAAGAAAATAGAATCTTCACTGAGTAAAAATTTAAGAGATTTAATACAGTACGAAGAAAAAATAACTGCCCAGAATCTGAATGAATGGTTTGATGAACAATTAGCAGATTTCCCTGGAAAGTTTGAAAAGGGAATTGCCTTCTTGAAAGAACTTCATTTGAAAGAGTTTGGTATAAAAGATGATGATGGATTGTTTGAAAAAGAAAAATTTATAATTCAATATATTCATGAGAAAGACAAAGGATATTATATAGCTTCTCGAATTTTGGAATTTGAATCTATTGAAACAAATCTTGAAACAAAATTACGAAGTAGTAACGGAACAATTTTAATAGTACAAGGAGAATAATATGTTACCATGGTATGTAATTGCAGGCCTTGTTGTATATGGTGTTGCAGTAATTGTAATTAATATTCTTACTTTTAAGGAACTTTATAAAGTAATTAAGAACAAAATAGAAAAGAACAGGAAAAATGCTAAAGTATTCTTTGGTAAGACAGATAAAATAACATCTTTTGACTCGTCTGAAGATATAAAGACAAAATCAGAGGAGTTAAAGAAAGAAGAGCAGAATGGAACAATTACAGAAGAAGAATGGAATAATTTTGTAAAGGAATCAAACTTTTTATCTGTAGAATATGATGCAGAGAATGATGAAATCATTGACGTAGGAAGATACAGCGTAAAGAAGGTTGATGCTCAAGTCCAGAAACGTCTTGATGATGATAATGGCATTATTATTGTAAGTGCATAGAGCTCTATATGGTAAGAATATGAAGATATTAATTCAAACAACATATGTTTTTTCAAATTCTCAGAAAAATGAACTAATAGATGAAATTTACAAAAATGTCTTGGATTCTTTTGAATTAAAACCAGATGAAAAGGATTTTGTTGATTATCAATGTGTTAATGCATTAAAGAAAAATATTACGTTGAGTATAACTATATTTAATAAAGACTTGGAATCTGGAGTTGGGAAACAGAATGTATTATTTATAAAGAGAATCGTTAATTATATGGATAAGTTAGTTAAAGATTTTTCAGAAAAAAATATTTCATCAATTATAAGTACACAAGATTACGAAGAGGCCTTTTCGATTCAAAAGGAAAAAGGTACAAAACTTGAAGAATATAATTATGAAAAGTTAGCTGAATCATTCATTCCTATAGAACCTGCATATTCATTTAATCGTGTAATTCTTGCAGAAAATACAAAAAAGAAAATAGAAGAATCTCTTGCAATAGTTCAATGTGAACAAAAAGTTTTTAATGATTGGGGATTATTCGAAATACAACCACATCCTTCTTCATGTTTAAGTTTTTTTGGACCAAGTGGAACAGGAAAAACTATGGCTGCAGAAGCCATAGCTGAAAAGTTAGGAAAAAGAATTTTAAAAGTCAGTTATGCAGATGTAGAAAGTAAATACCATGGCGAGGGACCTAAAATGGTTAAAGCTATTTTTCTTGCTGCAGAAAAGAATGATGCAGTCTTATTCTTTGATGAAGCGGATTCTTTGCTCTCAAAACGACTTACTAATGTAACGCAAGGGTCTGAACAAGCTATTAATTCGATGCGAAGTCAAATATTGATTTGTCTAGAGCAGTTTCATGGAATAGTTATATTTGCAACGAATCTTGTAGTTAATTATGATAAAGCATTTTTAACACGTCTCATCAGTATAGAATTTGAAATTCCAGGTATAGAGGAAAGAAAGTCTATATGGAGTGTTCATATAAAACCAATTGATGATGGTAAATCTCATAAGTTAAATATTCCTTTATCAGAAGATGTTAATATTGATGAGTTGGCAGAAAAGTATAATTTTGTTGGAAGAGAAATCCGTAATGCAGTTGTGAAAGCATGTATAAAAGCTGTAATGAATAACAAAAATAAAGTAGAGCAATTGGATTTCATAGATGCCTGTAATGATATAAAGGAAGAAAAAATGAAACTCCTTTCTGCTAAAGATTATACAAATAACATAATGTCAGAAATACCAGATTCTATAAAAGATAAATTAAAACAAAATTTAAAAGCAAAACTATTAGAATCGGAATCTGTAAAACAAACTGAGGAGCAAGAATGAGTATAAGAATAGGCTCTTTTAATATTCACAATGCAGGCAAAAATGCAACTTCAGAAAAACTTAAGCTAATTGGAGACATTATTAGAAGAGAACAATTTGATATTGTTGCTTTGCAAGAGGTTTTTTGTGATCATTCAGGTGTTATCACTTGGAATACTTGTGCGGCACCACTTTCTACAATTCTTAGAAATATAGGCGGATCAGAGTGGAAGGCTTATTTTGCAGCACCAAGGCAAGCAAGAACTGCTAAAGAAGGGTATGCATTTATTTGGAACTCAAAGAAAGTTGATTTACCAAAATCCTTGGATAAGAACGGATGTGAAAGAACCTATTATCCAAGAATTTTTGATCTTAATTGTAAAGAACGTTCTGCTTCTGGTGAAAAAATACCTAAACTTGAACGAAATCCTCTTATAGGCAGATTTGTTTTTAAGGATGGACAATTTGGCGAACTTAGAATTATTAATACTCATATTAGATTTTCTACAAAGTCTTCTGTAGATAGTGATAATACTGATGATGAAGATATCGATCTGTTAGATAAAAGTTTAAGACGTTTTGAATTTAACGCATTAACAAAAAGAGTTTATCCTCGTTTTTCCGACAGAGTATATGGAAAAGATGATATTGCTTCTACTCCAAGAAATTCATATACAATAATGATTGGAGATTACAATCTAAGTCTTAAAAGAGATTTTACAAAACCTCCGTATATTACAAATCCATATACTGAAGTAATCGAATTGCCAGAAATACGAAATGGTCAGCCTATTAGATTACAAACTTTTCAATATTCATTAACGACATTAAAAAGAATCACAGAAGAGAATAAAGATGAGTTCGACAAAAAAAAGGAAAGGTTTAGTAATAATTATGATCATTCCACTTATGATATAAATCGCTTTAAGGATATTAAAATGCTTACAAAAATTATTAATGCAGTGAATAACTATGATAATAATGATTATGTTCATTATAGAAATAAAATTTCAGATCATATTCCTATCGTTGTTACGATGGACACTAAATAATAAAGATTTTTCATCAATGTATTCAAAGAAATCAGAGTTAAAATGAATTTACTAGCAGGAGATAATAACAATGCAACCACCTAAAACGTGCCCAAAATGTGGAAAAAAAGATTCGTGGAAAATGGTTTCTGAAAAGAAGGTCTTTAGTTCTGCTAAGGCATCAAAAGGGGTGATGTTGCATGGAGCAGCGGGACTTTTAGATGGAGTTGCAGGAAAAAGACTCTCTGTATATCATTGTTCCGAATGTGGTTTTGAGAATGAATATGATCCGTCAAAACTATATTGGAAAAAGACAATTGTTATTGTACATGATGAAAAGAAGCGAAATGAATTATTAGCAAACCGGATATATGAATTCCTGGAAGGAAATGAAAAAAAAGAAGCAGTAGTAATATCCGAGAAAGAATTTAAAAATGAAAGAGATTTTTTACCTTTAGAACAAAAACGTATCTTTATTGGAAATACTGAACAACTTGAAATATTAAATCCCTTTATAAAATGGAAATATAGTAAACTTAATATGCGATACGGTCAAAGGGAAAATGATGCAATTATATGTATAGATGAGAGACACTTTGATGACTCTGATATACTTATGTTAAAAAAATTAAAAGTAATTTCTCGAGATGAAAATAATTCAAATGATGAAATACTTGATAGAGAATACGATTTTCTTTTGAAACGTTTTTTAAAGCATGACTTACATGCTTTTTTAGGAGCAATTTTACTAGCAGTTCTGGCAGGTATAGCAATGGGGCTGGCTTCATCGAGTGAAGAAAAATCAGATTAAAGAAATGGGAAATAGAAAATGAGTTTATTTTCAGATGTGAAGTCAGTTGCTGAAAAGTCTTCAGATACAATTCCGGAAATCAAAGAGACTCTTACAGAATTAAAAGCCCTCATCATGAGTATTCGAAAAGTTATTCCTGTACTAATAATTTGCCTTGTTATTATTGCAATTTCGGCAATTGGAACAATGGCAGGTGTTGTTGTATTATTGTTGAAGTAAAATCAACTGATCATTTCTTTCAGAAAAGGTTGATACGGGAGTTGAACCCGTTTTGCTGGGATGAAAACCCAGTGAACT
>AUXO013946325.1_pt1 | contig 14580 bp, 12 predicted proteins | sample 768731 | NCBI WGS metagenome assembly AUXO01 (sample SAMN02715735, study PRJNA202380) | gut metagenome | biome: sheep rumen | host: Ovis aries | place: New Zealand: Palmerston North | reverse complement strand
AGGCAGAACACCACTAATAAGACAACAATGATGGGATCTTTGAACTTTTCAATGAATCCCATCCATAAAGGTTTCTCTTTTGGAGGCAAGATAACATTCTTACCTTGACCTTCAAGAACTTGTGCTGAATTGTTCGCTAAACACAGTTTTTTATAATCTGATTTCGTCATGACATGATACTTTTTGTATGCAAAAGTACAAGCATTATCATATACAACGACTTATTTACAACGTTGTAAATGGAAAAAGCCACATCCCTTATATCATTTGGAATGTGGCTATTCTTTGACTGTGGTCATTGAGTAGTCCTGTTTCATTGGCTTATATCGTTTAATGTTACAGATGCAAGCCCTTTAAAGCATAGACCGCATAACGTAAATACTGTGGGGCATGATCTTTGAGGTAGTCAACTGCGTCTTCACTCCAGTCTTTCAGTGTGTCAACTACCGGTTCTGCTACTTCACCGATGAGTTCAATTGCATCATCCATACATTTCTTTAATTTACCTGTAATAAAACTCTCAGATACTTATTTAATGTTGGGAGAGTCCCTGATTTCTCCCTTCTGCTATTAGTCCAACCATGAACCAATCAGCCAACCAATGATATAACCTAACATCATAATATATGCTGTTTTTGTTTAACTCAGACATCATCATCGCTGTCCTTGTGCGCATTGTTGATAAACTCTCCAGTAACTACATCAGCAACAGTAGTCACAGTATTGATAGCAGTCTTCTTTATGCCCTTAACGACCATTTCGCCATCCCCTGTCACAACGCCTATTATAGTTTTTACTATACCGCGACCTAATCCAAATGCTCCCATAATAATTGTTTTTAAATGTTACACTTATTGTTATTTGAAATATCTGCTGCAAAGGTACAACGATTCCTACACCTAAATGCAAAACAAAACGTTGCATCTGAATTTGGGCCTGACGAACACATTTTCAGATGCAACGTTGGATTTAGGCGAGTAACTCCCTCTTATTCTTTGATTTGTATATTCTTAGGAGTAGCCTTTACCATATAATACGAATATATACCATCTTTCACATGTAGTGGTACAAACAATTCCATGTTAGCAATACATTGATTCGAGCGAATTCGGTTTTTTATATGATGAACTTGTGTGCGGTCTTTATATTCCCTTGTGGTATTTCCCTTTCCTATATAACTATAAACCTTATTATATTCTTCAAGAATCTCTTTCTTAACTTTATCTGGCACCTGTTCTCTCCAGTCAAGCCCTTTCCCTATAAAAGATTTCTTCACAATCATAACAAACAAAGCGGTCTCTTGTGGGTTTAACTTGATTGGTATGCGCTCGCCATCACCGTCAATGGGTTCGAAATACACTTGCGCTTGATGTTTTGTAATATCGATAACCAAATAGTATTCTTTTTGTTCTCTGCCGTATGCAATCAAATCAAAAAGGGAACGGTGGAAACCACAGTACATGAATTTCTGAATCTTTGGCATACTGTTGACAGTAATAGAGCAATTTATCATATTATGATAGGAGTCAATCAGACTACGAATTTCAGAAAGCACATCATCCTTCAGTCCTATTCGCAGGAAGTTGGCGTAGTCTGTCCTTTCTGCATCTTCAGCATCGTATTGGTCAATAATAGCAGATTCGCTGATTTTTATTAGAAGTGACGGTCTGACATCCAACAATGGAATACTTATTTTCTTATATAGCAAATCCCTGCAAAATTTGGAGGTTGTCATGCTCTGCAGGTCATCACAGATGATATTTACTTTTTCGGGAGGAATGGACGGTATCATATACTTCACAACTTTCCTCAGATAATCAAAACTCATTCGTTTATAGTCATTAACCACAAACGGAATATGCACAAAGTCAAAACCAGCCAAGGCAAACTCATTACTAATAGAGCGATAATTTGATTCTATTGCTTTCGCAATTCCTGTGCCATTATCGTTTTCTATATATATAACCTTCATATTGTCAATACCTATATCCTTTGAGGGTACAGAATATATAAAGGCATCATGTTCCATCGCCTGTTCTAAGGCAAATATCTGAATAGCTTCGAGTGGTACACAAGTCCCGTCAGATAGTGCCAGGTCTTTCAGGCAGTCTATAATATGTTTACGTCGTTTTGAATCCAATTCCTTCAAAATAGACACGGCCTTAGCCAAATCCATCTTTTTGGCTTCAATAAGCATCGATTCGCTGATGTTGAATCCATTCTTTGAGATGATATTCTCATAGAACTCCATCTCGCGTTCTTCAACTATAAAATCAGCCTCAATCAAATCAGAGATGATACGTGCAAAGGATATCTTTTGGGTTCGGTCAAGTTGTATCTTCATTGTCAGTATTTGTATCGAGATTTATTTGTTCCATAAAAATATACCGTTACTAACAGGCATAGCAACTCTGCCACAGGAAGTGCCACCCAGAAGCCATGTATTCCAAACCATAGAGGTAAAAGGGATATGGCGCCTATTTGGAACAACAGAATCCTTGAAAACGATATAATGGCAGAAACTTTTCCGTTATTCAGGGCAGTAAAGAAAGACGATGCATATATGTTGAAGGGGGCAATGGCAAATGAAAGTGAATACAAGGCAAATGCTTCATATATCATATTCCTGAATGCAATATCACCGTGAGCAAATCCTCTTGCCACGAAAGGAGCTAACAGTTCTGCTGAAACCGTTACTATAATCGCTGAAACAATCAGAATTTTCAATACCTTTCGTTTAACATTCTGTACCTCTGACATCCGTTGTGCCCCATAGTTATAACTGATAACAGGGGCACTTCCCATGGAGAATCCTGTATAAACACTAAAGAATATTACGTTGACATACATGATAACGCCGTATGCTCCAACTGCATCCTCACCAGCAATGCGCCATAAGGCAAAGACATATAGCAAATTGACGATAGGCATTGAGGCATTGACAACAAATTCAGACAGACCGTTAGAACAAGCTTTACAGAAAGTTTTTAGGTCAAAAATTGGCCATATCAAATATAGATTAGATGGCTTTTTTATCCCAAAATAAACTATAGGCAATAATGCCCCCGTCATCTGACTTAATAGCGTTGCCCAGCCTGCACCTGCCACTTCCATGTGAAGCAACACGATAAAAATAGCGTCAAAGAGGATATTCACCAATCCTGAAGCAAAGGTTATGGAAAGCCCCCATGCTGGTCTTTCTGCTGCAATCATAAAAGGCTGAAACATCGTCTGTAAAACAAAAAATGGCATCGAAAGCATGATTCGCCGTCCATACGTAACACAGTCATCCAGCATTGGCCCTTCTGTTGCACCTAAAAAACGGGCAACACCATCTATAAAGAAGAAACCAATAGCTGAAAATAGTACGCTGTAGCTAAGTGCAGACAGGCAGAACATAGAGAAAAACCCACGCGCCCTCTTTACATTCCCCTCTCCTAATGTTTTTGATACTAATGCACAGCCACCCGAACCGAACATATATCCCAACGCACCTATTATCATCGGGAATGGCCAAATCAAGTTGACTGAAGCAAAGGCATCCTTGCCAATACAGTTTGACACAAAAAGCCCATCTACCACAACATAAAACGAGGCAAACAGCATCATCAAAACTGTCGGCATTGTAAATCTCAACAGTCGCTGGTATGTGAAATGATCAGAAAGCTGAATCTCTGGAAATGTCATTCAATTGTCTCTCTTACTTTTCAATTCATTGTATGCTTCTTCGGAAATGGCGATCCGGAAACCGACATCTTCAGCTTCATAGTCAGGAAGCCAATAACTTCTCGTGGTGGATCTTACAGAACACCAACCTTTATCAAATTGCCAACTTCCACCTCGAAGAACTCTAACCACGCCCTGGCTTGGTCCTCCTTTATCATCATTCACACAATCACCTTTCTCCAAATATCTCTCAAATTCTGCATAGTAGTCCAAACACCACTCCCATACATTACCACACATATCTGAAATATCAGCAACTTGTGCTTTTTTTGAGGAACATATACTTACTTTATGAGTGGATTTGGAATTTCCATTATGCCAAACCGCTTTTTCTTCAGCTTTTGATACATGTGCCGCCATTTGCCATTCCGCTTCTGTCGGCAAATTAAATTTACTGCCCTTTATATTGTTTAGTTTCATGATAAATTCTTTTGCCCTATCGTATGATACATTCTCGACTGGATAATCATCGCCACGATGCAACGACCTGTTACTATCTGTTCCCATTACAGCCTCCCATTGCCTCTGGGTAATAGGCGTTCTCAACATCCTAAAGTCGCCTACTTTAACTTTATATTGAACTCTGTTAACATCTTCAAAAGCGATGATGCCGCCCTTTATCAAAACAAGATTCTTGTCGCTCAACAAATCGTCAATAGTAGCAGCATCGTCATCGAACTCAATAGCTACTTCCTTATCAAAAATATATGGTAGCACCAATCGGAAGCCCAAATCGGAAGACGTGAAATTGGGGAGCCAATAACTGTTGTCAACATGCCATTCCCCATTAACAAATTTTTGGCTCCTTCCACAGAACCTATAACAATCTTCTTGGAATTGAGATTGTGTCCATTGCCAAACTTTTCCTTCCAAGTCCTTCACGCCCTCATCACAATGCTCTTTCACATAATGCCACTCTTCAAACCAAGGTAAACGAAATTTCAATCCAGTTATCTGATTACAAACTATCAGAAACTCATCAACCATATTTTTCGATACAAATGTTATCGCTTTTTCATCATCTTTCTGGTTAATGTCATTTATCTGTGGCGGTAATTCTCCCATAACCATCTTCCATTGTTTTCTAGTTATTAGGTTTTCACCAATCCAAAATGTATGGAGATATTCTGTTCTTTCCCTATTACCTCTTTTACTTTTTTCTATCACGACCTTATCATCATCACTCACATTTACTTTCATCATCTCCCATACAAATGAAGTAGGAGAGGAATCATTTCTCCTATTAACAAGAATGTCATGGATGCGCATCCTTTGTGCAAGATTCAGCAAATAGGGAATCATTCCCACAATCTTACCATCTGTTCCCATATTAAATGTTACAGGATCCCATTCTTCCAATTGACTGTTAGAACAAATATCTAAATGTGCACGTGACTTAATCTTCAGCCGTTGTTTCTCTGATAAATAGTTATAAGGTTGTTCCATGGATATTTTAGTTTCTATCTGTTGCCATTCCGTTAAAGTCAGTGGTCTATAACCCATAATCAATCTTTCTGTCATCCAACGATTATGTTCAGCCATTGCTAATACTTCTAACTTGTTCTCATCTAATAGAGTTTCTTTCTGCTCTGTCCATGTATTTCCCGCGCTTCTTAGTTTCAGCTGGAACGAATCAGAAAGATTGATGTTAGATAACTTATAATCAATTCCTATTTCTTTCCATAAGCGTTCTGCCTCTGACTTCAATTTTCCTCTGTACGGTTGCCCTTTTGATAATTTACCAGCATATGCCAAGTGGGTTAATTTCGCCACATAGTTATCAAACGCGTCTTCTGTGTAGCAACCTTCAATCATTCCAAATGGGCGAAGCTTTTCATAGCGTTTCCAATCCTTTTCACTTGTTGCAATTTTATCTATTAAGTCAAAGCTGTTCTGTTGATAGACAAGTATTTGATGAGCGCGTTTAAGAACTATTTCCGGTAAATATAATGCTGTTGCAATTGATTTTTGTGGATTATTCAAACAAACCGCTATGGTACATGTTCGGTGGTTCAAATCCTCAGACAGGACAGAGATATAATCCTCAATGTCTTTTGTTGCCACATTACCTTCAATAAATTCCCATTGAACATCCATGAAGTTTGTACCAAGGTGACTATATCTACCGGAATATTTGGAATTCTGCCATTCGCATCCTTGCCCCACTTGGTCAGTCCATTGTATATCGTACTCGTCAACCTTAGATTTTTGATATGAATCTTTATTGAATGAATGTTTACCACATACTATCATCCTGTATTGGCACAAAGAAAATAATGCCGAGAAACGCCCCATTAAATATTCGCCCTCCTTAACAGCATTATTGTCTATAAATGTAATAGTTGTACGTAAATGAGCATTTCTTACAAAATTGGGAAGATGAACAAGTTGAGCAACCTGTACTGCCATTGCTACACCCATCTGATTCATTCCAATAATAACGAAATGAACACATTTTTGCTCCTTTTCTGTCAGATTAACCGTATCCTTTTTACCATTAATCGCATCTATCCTATATGTATCTATTGGAAGATAATGTTGTACCTTTTTCAAATTACCTTCAGGATATACTGCATAATTATCAACCAACACTTTTTTTGCCCAAATTTCATGTACATTGAATGGAATAAATTCAACACGTCCCTCGTTATAATTCTTATATATGTGTGTTGATTTGAAAGCAGTAAAAGTACTCTGATATTCTAATTCTACATGACACTTTATACTATCACCTCCCCAATTCTTCTTACAGCTCTCGTCCTTTATCGTTTTACAATATTTTGCAATAAGCTCTAAACATGTCATATTAAAAGAATCATGATCAAGTTCATTTTCATATTCCATGTTTTCCCCTAGAATATACACCTCTTTTGCATGTTCTATATGCAAATCACCAATATCTTCATATTGTGTTCTCTCTCCAAAATAAAAAACGACTTTTCTTTCTTCTTCACGTTCTAATTTTAATTCCAACTTAGCTCTTTCCTTCTCTACATTTTTACGTGTTTGTATAAGCACATATTTAACATCAGGCTCTTTCAGAGATTTTTTTATTATCGTTGCCGTTTGTTCATTCATTCCAATTACAACTACATAATTTGAGAAGAATTTATTATAGTGCAACATTCCATTCTTCCACCTTTCAGAAACTCGAGTGACAAAACTAACAACAGAAGAAACAACTAAACCAGAAAGGCAAATCACCCCAAACAAAGCGCAAATTGCAGCAAACGACTTACCCCAAAGGCCCTCCGCTAAAGGAATATTCCCCGGGTCTGCAAATTGGCTGATTACATTAAGAAGAGGCCCTCCGCTACTTTGATCTTTGGAGATTAAACTAACCCCACAAAAAGACAAGAGTAATGATATGAGAAAAAGTATAAATAGTGAAACACCTGTAATTTTAGAAGAATAGACCAGAAGACCCCATCCTTTCCTGGCAAACAAAAAACGGTCTCGCTCAACAGGATAATAATAAAAATCAAATATATGATTCTTCCACAGTTTTACAACACCATCTTTGAACTTAGTCCATTTAATAGTAAACATCTAAATTCGTCTTGAATTATCTTAATTAAATCATCACATTCTCGTCAGAATCCCAGAATGACTTATACCCAAAGGACTTGCGCTATTTCCGAAATATACGTTTCATATTGAGTCAATTATCTATTTGTTTTTGATAACTCATCCTTTAGCAGCGATACCCTTCCCAAGAAGTAACCTTACACTTGCCATACTGCAGCCATACTCGTTGAGTAAGGCTGCAGTATGTTTAAAGTATACATAGAAACAGCTTGAAGTGTACTAAGAGTAGCTCAGACTGCAATAGTATAGTAAATTATGCCGAAACGACACTCTTTTCTCGATAAGGTTTTATTGTATTGCCAGGAAAGTAGAATCCCATCTTATGAACCATCGAGATTTGTCGTCCTTCAATATTATCACCTAATACATCTTCGTCAAGACTCTCATCAAATATCAATCCCTCTGGCATACGTACAGCAGACTCATAACTAGCAACACCTTCTTTGGGTTCCCAATAGAGCCAAGCATCTATAATTGGTTTCTTGTGAATTAAGAAGTCACTAATTCTTGACACCAAAGCAACAAATTGCTCCATAGTATCATCTGGTATTTGGGTGGACCTGATACTTTCAAGAAGCGCAGCCTTGTCTTCCGTCCGCATAGCTAAAAAGCGATACATAGCCAGAACTAGCGGCTTTGTGTTTTTTTTCCTTAGGTTTGCCACATGGTCGTTCAGGGTAGTGAACTCATACACACTTGTATTGTAGGCATCTAAAGACGGCTTCGTCAGCACCGGAGAATCTTGCTCTGTAGGAGCCGTCTGTACTGAATTCTTGTCATTTAGATTCTCATTTTTATCTTTATCTTTATCACCTTGATCTGTATTTACGCTATGACCTTTAATAAACTGTCTGGTATATATAACGAGACATATAAAGCACATTAATATAGCAAGAATTAGCATTATTCCAGTGCCAATCATCCATTTCAACACCATCCAATGGTCTTCAGACTTATCTTCAAATACCTTTTGTTGTTGTGATATCAATTCTTGTCGGGTGTCTATGCTAACAACCTTTGCATTTAGGATTTGAAGGGAGGCATTGATAGCACTGTCAGGTTGAAGCAATACAGTATCCCTGACGGTTTTCAACTTAGTCTCTCTAATTACAACCTCTTTAATTATTTGAGGTGTTACTTTGGGAATAGAGTCTTGTGCAATGGCAGACAAAGAACAACCAAAGGTCGAAACCACAACGAAATAAGCGAAGATGTTTTTTTTCATAATAACCTCCTTAAATCAACCTTGCTTGATTACATCATTTAAATAACCATCTGAGACCACCTTTTTTGTCTCATATTCACGCAGTACATAACGCAAAGCGTTCGACACTTGTGCCTCATTGAAATCAACCTCTAGTTCATAGCGAGTGTCGGGTTTACAAGCAAATTCTGCATTCGTAACTACTTCAAGCTTGGGATTTTCCTTATTGGCATAAATGACCATTTCATCAGAAGAATAAAACTCTACATTTAACGAGGTCTGATTTTCGCCTGAACAAAGATTGTCATTAACATATTTTTTTACCAGTTTGTCCTTTACAGCTATTGGCCCTAATATTAATTGCCCTCTTCCCAAGCCTGAAATCTCAAATTGAGATTCATCGTCCATCATCGAATTTATCTCACCTATTCTTAACACTATACCAAATTCAAAATATTTGTCCTTCAGATAAGAAGAAACTACGTCCGTAAACAAATCATAATAGAAATTTCTCTTTGCTAAACGAACAACAAAGTCCTCATTAATCAACAGGTAACATGCTCCGGCTGCAATTGCACCGCCTTTCATAAGCGGCCCCATATCTGCTATCATTGAAGAGTTTCCGAGTGTATCATTTATAGCGTTTCTAACTATAGAATTAACAAGTTCATTACATGATAAGCCACCAGCAAGAACGACCCTGCCTATACTAACATTATCCTTATTTGCCCGCAAGATTTCACGTACTTTAGTGCAAATCTTCTTGTATGTCGGCGCACAAACCTTTTCTTTGAATTCCTCAGCGGAGAATGAACACCCATCAACTAAATATTCCCCTACAATATTAGCTACCGCTTTATGGCCATTTGCCAAAAGCCATTTACGGTAGTCTTTCGTAAACGTAAACGGACACTCTGTAAGGTTTGGTAAATCTGGTCGATTTTTCAATAAATTCCAATTATTTTCAAATTCAATAAATTCGCCAACATTAGACTGAAATCCTGCAAAGAGAACCTCAAAGATATCTTCATCGCTAAGGCTGTCATAACTTACGCCGCTATCGCTGACTTGACCTTTTGAGATTTTACGGAGCATAAATAAGATAAAATCATTGTCAATATCATTGCCACCCGCAGCTTGTCCATCTGTGTTCGCCACCATCTCTATCTGCCATGAACCATCGCCTTTTAGGCTCTCTTTCATCAAACAAATATCAGTAGTCCCACCGCCCATGTCAGCAACGAATGTTATACGATTGTCTTGATATTCAACTTTTCCTTGAGAACTTGACATCAGTAGACTATATACAAGCGGGCCTTCAGGTTCTGATAGTATACGAGTTTGTGGAGTAAACACCTCATGAGCAAGGTTAACCATTACACGTTTGTTATCATCCGTCCAAATAGATGGAATGGTTACTCCCCAAAGTATTTCCTCTGCTTCTACTTTACGGCCCATACGCTTTGATTCCAGCTCAAGGCACTCTAATTTCATTACTCGCAGGAACGTCTTAATGATAAGTAATAAAGGGAAATCCAAGCCAGCATAATTTTCATTGCCATAGTAGAGCATCATTTTGAAGCGCTTAAAACTCACCCAGTGCTCCTCCATAATCTTGTTACTGTGCCTTTTTATTGCTTCGCGCCCCCAGATTATATTCGGACTAACCGTATTGGGTATTATCCGCGACTCGATACGGAAGTCATCGTCGGTTAATGAGTCATAATCTGTACGAATACGCTCCAAAAAAGATGGTTCGACATAGAACCAAGTATTGTCCTTGGCATAACTGCCTATGTTTTGCAAAAATTCGGGATTGGAAAAAACCAAATTACCATCTGCATCATGTGAACAGACACGACAACATCCCGAATTGGTTGAGCCAAAATCAACAACGATGGCTGAGATTTCTTTATGCTTCATAATTTAATATTTTAATTGTTTTTCATTTTATCAATTAATACTCTTACATTATTCAGAATTATTTCAGAAATTTCGTTTACTTTTGTGGCAAACTCAAAATTGCTGTTTGCTCCTGAACAGGAAACGCCTAAGTGGACAATTCCGTCAGAATCTCTTGAAAGTAGAAAATCTATCCGTTGGCCAATCTCCACATTCTGCGGGAATACAACATCGCCACTAAAAAATGCCTTTTGACCTCTGTATTCAAAACGTTTCCGATCAACATTATTCTCCACTATCGTAATAGACAAGCATTTACTCGTTGTTGGCATATATCGCACAAAAGTTCGTCCTGATATCTCTAATGTGTCATTTTTCATAATAATATTATCAACAATCTGATTACCATTATTATCTGTTGTCACAATACCATACGCATGTCCGCGTTCATCTATGCTTATATCTCCATTATTAGAATCACCAGATAAAGAGTTAGCATATTTTGCAGCACCTTTAGCAATAGCCAAATCAGGGTCGCAAACCTCCACTTGAATACCAGGCAAATGCTGTTGAAGATTTCGCTTGATTGCTGGCATTTTAGAGGAACCTCCTGCCAAACAGACTCTATCGATTGCTATATGAGGAACACTGTTTATTGCAAGGTCGACAACTTTTAACGCACGATCTATCAAATGTTGTGAACTTTGTTCGAACTCCTCAATACTGATATCCTGCGATTGCTGAACACCATCTTCGTCAACAAACGACACGTCAACATTCCCTGCTTCACATAGGTCTATCTTAAATTTTTCAAATTCTATTAGACGCTTAGCTGTCGCCAAGCTATCTGAAAACCCCAAACCTACATCCTCATAACAAAGTTGCATCAAGACCTTGTCCCAACAACGACCACCTAATTCTGGGTCACCTTCTGTTGTGAGTACTCTATAATCACGATTGTTAGAACATTGGACTATACTGACATCGAGCGTTCCACCGCCCAAGTCAAATACCATCACAGTTTCACCATCCTTGATATTGTAACTGATAGCGGCAGCTGTGGGTTCTGAAATAACTTTCAATACATTTATTCCTGCAAGTTCTGCTGCGATTTTTGTCTTTTCACGTTGTATGTCAGAGCAAACCGCAGGGACTGTAATGACCGCATTATCAGAAACCCGCAAGCCTTGCGACTCTCTAAAGTTATTACTATGAGAAATCAACTCATATAAGATACACGCAACAGGCTCGATTGGTGATAACTTTCTGATTTCTGATTCCGAAATTTGATATTCTTCCTTAGTAAGTTCATTATCCAGCTCTGTTTTGGCAAATGCCACAACATTTCTTGGGTTAGGCTTACTAAAACCGTTTTTTGCGGTTGTCCCAACTACTGGTTTACCTTTCTTTTTTAAATTGAACATCACTACAGACGGTGTCGTTGTTTCATTTCGAGAAGATGGAACGACTGCTAATGTCCCGTCATCTTCTGTAACAGCGATACATGAGTTGCACGTTCCAAAGTCTATACCATATACAGCCATATTCTTCATGTTTGATAATTATACAATCTAACCTTTTCAAACGTCAAAACTTTGTCATCTTTCCAAAAACCTGGGGTCTCACTTATAGCCACTTTTTCATCCTTCGTTTTGTCATTTGTCAAAACATAGTTCTCACTAGCTTCCATGTATTCTGGAGAGAATTCGTCCCCATCTTGACTCCTTTTACATTCCACACCCATTCTTTTCAAAACAAATTCTAACCCCACATGCTGGTTCTTGATTATTTTCATCAAATGTTCAGCATCATTTGAATATTTATCTTCTGCCACACAAGCTGATTGGCACAACATAGACTCAACATGAATCAATGTTTTTATTAGTTGATCCATGTTTTCAATTGGTCCTTCGATGACAGGAAGTAATGGAGCAGGGCGGTGCTTCCTGACAAACAACCGCTTTATTCGTTCCCACAATTTCTTGAAGAAACACATTTCCCTTTTATCTTTTTTCATTATTTATTGATATTAATCCTAAATATGATTTTACATTCCTTTTGATTAACAGAAATGATGATTTCATCGCCATCGTTTAATAATGTGTCCGCCGCTACCGCATTAGTAGTGCTATTGACAAACAACGTCGTTGATTCCGCTACGCTTTCATTAATTGCACAGTGCTTGCGATTCTCTTTTGATGTGATGATAATCGAAAAATGAACAGGTCTTAGAGAAACTCCTGGGAGGATTATCTTCTGATGTTGCTCACAATCAGAATTTATTTTCGCACTTCCAAAAGTATTTTGCCCATCATATAGGCAATATACAGCCTTTTGTTCTGAAATTAAAAAAGCGACAGGTTTTTTACCTCTCTTCAATTCTTGTTCCAATTCTACAATGCGAGCATTGGCTGCATTTAGTTCTTTCACTTTCTCATCATATTCAGAACGGTCAATCTTTTGTTCAAGTAACATCTCCCACCATTTTGTATGAGAAGATATCCTCTTCTGTTCTATCTCTTGAAAATGATTAGATGGAGTAAAAATTTGATGGAACTCAAAAGAGCAACGAGGGCATGCTTCATTTTCATCATGCATCTCATGACATATGGGGCATTCAATTTGTTTCATTATTATCTACTTTTAATTGATGGATTTTTTCATTACTTGCTTTACAATAATCTTCTGCGATCGGTGAAGACAGTAATTCCAAAACATTTAGAAGAGATTGTGAAGAAAGCAACCGTATTGATTCAATATTCTCAAAATAGCTGGATATACTTGTGATTATGTTTTGGACTATCAAATTGTTTTCATTCTTTGATAAACCTAACAAAAAATCCGAAATGACTTCGCCAAGTAATCTTGCAACTGTTGGATAATCATCCTTGGGGGGCGAGTAAACATAAGAGCCTATTCCTTCACCTATTCTCACTGTCCTATTTATCTTTTGTTTTTTCAATTTTATCGAATCGAGCAATTCACACAACCCCCTATTGGTTTGTTGTTGCAAAGAATTGACAACTCCAGCCAAACCGCCATCAGCATACTTTTGCAAGGATAGGATAATCTCTGAAACACCAGTCAGGTTCTCTTTGGAAGAAATATCACTAACGCTATTAATAATAAAATCTAATGCAGTTGAGAAATCCTTTTTATAAGAAATCAACTTATCTGCATCAGAGTGCATCTTATTAATAATCCTATCGTGATGTATCTTTATCTTTTCATCCATAAATCAAATTCGCAATTATGAATAACCATTTCGACACTCCTATATCATTATTTGCCTAAAAACTTCTTCTTAGTTGGACTTAAAAAATCGAAATCTGTTCTTCTAATTCCTTTGCCTTAGACTCAATAATATGCATACCGTCATCAATATCGTATAATATTTCTGATGATAGCAAACCGGACTCATATGCGTCCTGTAATAATGGCTCGATTGTCATATCAATTTCTGTTTGTACAGGACGTGCACCTTCATTACTGCCTGAACATTGTTCTGCTATCTTTCTCAAATAGACCTTAGACACCAAATTGATGTTCAAATCATATTCCCTACCTTTAGCCCGAATTTGCTCAACTGCAATTTGAACAATGTCTAAAGCGCTGAGAGCATTATATATCAACAGCCAATTGATCCTGCCACAAATCTCGTTTGGCATTTTACTGTCCTTGAGTATCTTCTTTGTCGTATCTTGGAATTTATTAGAGGTGATTTCACATCTGGCAGCACTCAACGATTTCTTGGTCTCAAGCAGTCGGTCCATCGCAAGGTTGGTGGTGAAGATAATTATCGACTGGCGAAAATCATAGTTTACTCCTCGTCCATCTGCAAGAACTCCTTCATCCATTAGGCTCATTATTGTGGTAAACAATGACGGATGAGCCTTTTCTATCTCGTCAAAAAGAATCACTAACTTGTCTGACATTTTTCTTGCTGCAAAAAGCGGAGCATCCGTTCCGCTACCTGCATATCCTGTTGCACTTCCCAAAAGCTTCCAAGAATCAGCCTCACTATGATATTCATTCATGTTGAGTCTAACAAATTTGTATCCGTCTTCAGCTAAAGCCCCCTGAATTGTCTTCGCTGTATAAGTCTTACCAGTGCCGCTTGTTCCTGCAAACATGAACACCAACGGCTTGCTTTTCTTCTT
>AUXO013444128.1_pt1 | contig 14580 bp, 11 predicted proteins | sample 768731 | NCBI WGS metagenome assembly AUXO01 (sample SAMN02715735, study PRJNA202380) | gut metagenome | biome: sheep rumen | host: Ovis aries | place: New Zealand: Palmerston North | reverse complement strand
AAGTTACCTGGAGTAATTTCATTTCTGAATGACTTACCAATTTGACCTACACCAAATGGAAGCTTTCTTCTTGTTGTTCTTTGAATATTCTTGAAGTTAACAAAAATACCTTGTGCAGTTTCAGGACGAAGATATACTTCATTCTTTGCATCCTCAACAACACCTTGGAATGTCTTAAACATTAAATTGAATTTTCTAATATCAGTATAATCTAGTGAACCACAAACAGGACAAACAACATTATTATCCTTTAAGTATTGTGTTAATTCTTCATTAGACATACCATCTCCTGTGATTTCACCATGAGTAAAATCTTCAATAAGCTTATCAGCTCTGAAACGAGAATGACATTTTTTACAATCCACTAGTGGATCTGAGAATGAACCAATATGTCCTGATGCAACCCAAACTTCCTTATTCATTAAGATTGCAGCATCAAGTCCAACATTTAGCTTATTCTGCTTAACAAACTTTTTCCACCAAGCTTGTTTAATATTATTTTTAAGCTCAACTCCTAAAGGACCATAGTCCCAAGCGTTAGCTAAACCTCCATAAATTTCTGAACCTGGGAAAACAAATCCCTGTTCCTTTAAAAAGGAAACTAATTCTTCAAGTGTTATCTTTTGCATATGTAAACCTCCACACTTAACACTAAATCGCATTTTATTATTATATGATAAATCGTCAAATTAGTCAAGTAAACTACTAAAAGTTAAAATTTATATTTTAGGTATTAAAAAAGCCCCAAAAAGGGACTAATTTTTAAGATTCAATTTCTTCTAATTTTGGTGTTAATGATTCTAAAATATCTAAAACCTCATTAACCCCTTCTTTTTTCTCACTAGATGTTATAACCATCTTATCTAATGGATCTAATTCTAGTTTCTTAATTATTGCATCCTTAAAAGGCTTTCTTTCTGAATTTTTAAGTTTATCAGCCTTTGTAACAATTATTGTTACAGGTACATTGTAATGCTTTAAAAAATCATACATTAATTTATCATCATCTGTTGCTCTTCTATAATCAACAAGTAAGAAAACCATTTTTAAATTTTCTCTTGTTTTTAAAACAGATTCAATCATTTTACCAAACTCTTGAGTTCTTCCTTTACCTTTTTGCTGATATCCATATCCTGGGGCATCAATTAGGTAAAATTCATTATTAATAATATAAAAATTTAATGTTTGAGTTTTTCCTGGAGTTTTACCTGTTCTTGCAAGCATTTTTCTATTGGTTAACGCATTAATAAACGAGCTTTTTCCAACATTACTTCTTCCTAAAAACATTACTTCTAAAGGAAGTTCTTGGGGCATTGAATCAGGTCCAACAGCGGATGTAACGTATTCAGACTTTATAATTCTCATACCCAAATCACCTCTTACTTCTTATGACTTAAAATAAAATCAGCTTCAACTAAAATATCTCTTAGCTGCTGGAATTTTAATAATTCCTTTGCTGCCTCAATTGGATAGCTTCTTGCTTGAAGAATATGATTATCAAGCGGATTTAATGATTGTTCATTTTCATTAAATGTAGCTAAAAAATAAGTTACTTCCTTAATAGATTTGTTAAATACCTTATACTTAATTGTTCTTTTAAAACCTGGCAGAATTTCAGCATCTATGCCTGTCTCTTCTTTGATTTCTCTTAGGGCACAATCTATATTTGTTTCCTTGCTTCTTCTATGTCCCTTAGGAAATCCATATGAACCATTAGGTTCCATGATTAAAACATACTCTGTATTTCCATCGCGCTTTGTAAATAAAACTGCTCCGCATGAAAATTCTCTGTCTAGTGGTTTTCTTTTCTTCTTTGCTTCATCTTTTTCCATATTATCACCACTTTTTGCAAAATACGTTTTTAATATTAACATAAAATCAAAAAATATTAAAGGTAATAAATGTTTTTAAGATTTATTTTTTATAAATTATTTAATTCATCTACTATTAAAATTGCTGTTTTTAATCCATCAAGTGCAGCACTTGTAATACCACCTGCATACCCTGCTCCCTCACCAATAGGATATATTCCTTTGATATTTGATTCATGAGTTTCTTTATCTCGTAATATTCTTAAAGGAGATGAGGAACGAGATTCGATTCCAATTAAAATTGCATCAGGATTATTAAATCCGTGTATCTTTTTATCAAATTCTTTAATACCTAGCTTTAAATTTTCTATTACAAAATCTGGTAAGCATTCTTTTAAATTACATAATTTAACACCATGAGGATATGATGTTTTAATACTTCTTAATGATGATGCAACCCCATCTTCTAAGAATTCCTTAACTAAATTTGCAGGGGCTCTATAATCACTTGCAATTTCATATGCTTTCTTTTCATATTCATATTGATAATAAATTCCATCTAATGGAGATGATGTTTTATTATAATCACTTGGTTTTACATCAACTAATAAGGCTGAATTAGAATTTTCATTTTCTCTTGCCTCATTAGACATGCCATTTACAACAATTGTATTTAGATCAGATGTTGATGCTAAAACATAACCGCCAGGACACATACAGAATGTATATACTCCTCTATTATTAAAATGTGCTGCTAAATTATAATATGCAGCAGGAAGATATTTATAAAATTTACCATACTGTGCCTTATCAATATCTTCTCTTTTATGTTCAATTCTTACACCCATAGAGAATGCTTTTTGTTCCATATCAAGCTTCATATCATTATATAAAGTTTCATATGTATCTCTTGCAGAGTGTCCTAATGCTAATAATAAATGATTAGTTTTAATTACTGTTTCTTCTTTTGTAATATTATTCTTAACATGGCAATATGTAATATCATCCTTTGATTCTGATTTTATATATGTTGTTGAAAACATAAACTTACCACCAAGCTTAATGATTTCTTCTCTTATGTTTTTTACAACTATTCTTAAATAATCAGTACCAACATGAGGCTTTGCATCATATATTACATCTTCTTTTGCACCATGAATATAAAATTCATTTAAAATAAATTTTATTAAAGGGTTTCTTAGATTAGTTGTAAGCTTTCCATCAGAAAAAGCTCCAGCACCTCCCTCACCAAATTGTACATTTGAATCAGGATTTAATACTCTTTTTTCTAAGAATTCATTTAAATCATTTACTCTATCTTCTATCTTTTTACCACGTTCAACAATAATTGGTTTAGCATTACATCTTGCTAAATATAATGCTGCAAACATACCAGCAGGACCAAATCCAACAATCACTGGGCTTAAGCCCTTAAAGCTTTTATATTCAAGCTTTATATCTTCATTTTTATAAATATTAATATTTTTTCCTTTAAGCTTTTCATTAGTATCTATTAAAAGCTTATAAATTATTAAAATATCGTCTTTTTTTCTTGCATCTATAGATTTAGCTAATATTTTATAAGTAAATTTATTTAAGTTTAAATTTTCTTTAATAATATCATCTAATCCTCTTTTATCTAAAGGAGATACTTTAAAATTAGTTACTTCATATTTCATTTAAGTTCACCTGCTATCTTTAATGCACACATAAAAGCAAAACTTAAATTAAAACCACCACATGTTGCATCTACATCTATAATTTCACCTGCAACAAATATATTAGGGTCTTTTTTTAGCGATAAGTTATTATTAATTTCACTTATATCTATTCCACCCTTGCATACTTGTGCAAATTGCATATCATATAATCCTTTAATAGGTATTATAAAATTATTAATGTCAATATTATTGTTTATAACATATTGATATAACTTTGGTTGAAGTACTGATTCTAGTGACCTATATTTTGATACATCAAGCGAAAGCTTTATATATGAATTTAAAAATTTGTAATCATTAAAATAAGAGCTTAAATTCATAATACAAATACCAGATATACCATCATCCTTAAACATAACCTCGCCTTCTTCTTCATGTATAAGCTTATTATTTTGATATAATGATGCCATACATTTAAGACGAGTGCCTGATATTTCTTTAATTCTTAGATTAGTTTTAAATCCAATTAAAGATGGTATAAATTTATTAAATTTAATACCTAAATCATTTATATAATCATATGAATAATATGGTTTGTTCATATTAGCTATTGTACCTGTTGAAATAACTATATGATCATATAGTTTATCATTATTATTTATCTTATATTTTGAATTTATTTTTTTAATAGTTTTAACCTCTTCATCTAATATAGGTCTTTTGATATGCTTTAATAAAATATTTAATACTGATAATGATGATTCAGATATAGGATACATTCTACCTTCACTATCAGTTTTTGTATAGATTTCAAGTTCTTCTAAATATTTATATAATTCATTTTTGTAATCATTTATTAATGATTTAGCAAGTGGATTATTATGATAATATTTAGCATCAATATAGGCATTTGAAATGTTACATTTACCATTTCCTGATGCAAGTATTTTTCTTCCTACCTTACCTTTATTATAAATATCATATTCTATTTTATTTTTTTCTAGTAATGTCGCAAGCATTAAGCCTGAAGCACCGGCACCAATAATAGCTACTTTCATATCATCAACCTCAAAAGTAATTATAACATATTTTAATATTAACATATTAAAGAAAAATTAAAAAGCCTTTGGAATAATCCAAAGACTTTTTAGAATTATCTGTTCATATTTAATTCAGTTTCGATAGTGAACATTCTCTTCTTATACTTTTCAATTTGTTGTTCAATTGGGTTAAGACGAGATGCAAGTTCACGCTTCTTAGTAACAACTTGCTTTTTAACCTTAGTTAATTGGTTCATGTAAGCTGTTCTTTCCTTATTAGAATAAGTTGGGTTATCCTTAAGGATTTGTAAACGTAATGCCTCTTCTTCTAACTTCTTTAATTCAGTTAATTCAGGCATCTTTAACTTACTATTTTCAAGTTCGAATACTTCATGGTCAAGCTTAGTATGCTCTTCAAGTAATGCTGCTTTTTCTTCAGCATGCTCTGCCCAGTATTTTTCGTTCTTGAACTTTTGTTCAACACGGTCACGCTTACGAATATCAACGAACATATCTTCAACAATCTTACGATCGCGCTTAATAGCTTCAAGTCTCTTGTTCTTTTCTGCCATTGAACATTCTACAGCAACCTTAATCTTTCCACTACCAGATACTTTGTAACCGCAGTTTCTAATGATAGCTTCGTTCATCTTCTTAATATTTGATAAGATAGCAGTAACTGTACCATGACGCTTAGCTAACTTTAATAAGTATTCCCAAGCATAGATACATGCATCTTGTATAGCAACGAACTGCTTATACTTTTCTTCAGTTTGTTGTTCTTTCTTCTTACCATAATCCTTAATTGACTGCTTAGAAATAGCAGTAACAATTGCAGAAATATTAGATGCTAATTTATCTTCATAACTGATGACATCAACACCGAAAGTTTGGTTAGCCTTTCTAATAATTGGTTCTAGTTCATCAATTTTTTCCTTAATTAAATCGAAATTTTCATTATTAGGAGTTGTCATGAACTTCTTGCAGTTTTTAATAACATATGCAACTGCAATATCAATACAGTTTGTTCTAACTGTAAATTGGTAGTCCTCGTAGTCACTCTTTTCAGAATTTACTAAACAAGTGTTCCAGCAGTTAATACTTTCAAGTAATCTAATACTTGTTCCATCAGTATTCTTACCTGCACAGTTACCCTTCATTAACCATGCATCTGAGTTTGAAGCATCAAGTTCAATTACTCTATTTGCATAATTTTCTGCATCAACATAGTTTTCTGAGTCGAATGCATTCTGTGAAAGGATAAATAGGTTTTCAATCATTTGGGCACTACCTATACCCATACCCTTATTGACATCTACTGTCTTTACCTGTGGCTCTTCCACTTCTACTTCATGAGTAGTTCTAACCTGTGGCTTAACTACTACCTTCTTTACAACAGGTGTTTTACCATCTGTTGGCTTTTGCACTACTACTTTCTTTCCAGGTTGTGGTGTAGCAACTACTCTTCTTGTAGGTGTTGGTACAACACGTTTAACAGTTTGTCCTTGACCAGGACGAGGTGCAACAACAACTCTTTTAACTGTTTTCTTTTCTGGAGAGTCTTCATAGGCAATGTCGTTTGCTGGTGCTTTTGATCTTGTACTATTGGAATCATCTACGTCAATGAACATTGAACGTGCTTCTTCAAGACTATACTTTGCGCCACATGATTGGCATTCAAACATTCCATCAGTCTTTAAGAAATCAGATTCACCGCATAATTCACAAACTAATTTTTTCATTGTGTGTTCTCCTTTTTCTTTATCTATTATTAACTTAAAGCTATGGGTAGATTTCATAGGTGTCATAAGTTTTTCTTCGGATTTATATTTCTTTCAATCGAGCAAAATGGGCACTATCACGTTGGGGTTCCATTAAAAGCACCGTAATTTAGGAATCTTCGCTTATTGTTAATTAGGCGTGCGTTTGCATCAACTTGGATCACACATCCAGAAAGAAATAACATCTACCTATTGTTAAACCAAAAACTTAATTTTGGTAGTAACCTAAGTTATCAAGATATGGTTTAAAAGGTTTTTTGTATAAAAATATAAATCGTTTATTCCATAATCCTAGAATAATTATACCAAATGGAATATTTTTTTTCAAGATAAACAAAATTTATTATATAAATAATAATACGCTTTCAATTAAATCTAGTTTTTAATACTTGTTTACATAAATTTTTAAAATAAATGTGCTCGTTTTTATTGTAATGGCATATATTTTATGCTAAAATTTAGTTAAGAAAGTTGGTAGAAAAAATGAACACAGTAAACGATTCTTTAAAAAATTGGTTAAATGCATTAAATAATTTCAGTTTTCAGTCATATGAACAGCTTCCAGACCTTGATTTATATATGGATCAAGTAATTCAATTCCTAGATAAAGAGCTATTCATTTTCCAAACATCATCTGATGATAAGCAAATTACACCATCAATGATAAATAATTACGTAAAAGGTGAGGTCCTACCATCACCAATCAAGAAAAAATATAATCGTGAGCACTTAGCCTTAATTGAAGAAATTGCTACATTAAAGCAAGTTTTATCAATAGCTGAGGTTAAACAAATCATTGATTCTAGATATGATAATTCAAAATCAAATTCTGAGGTTTTCCAAGAATTTAATGAATTAAACAATAAAAATATAGATTTGGCAGTTACTGAAGCATTTAAGGAATTAAATGAAATAGATGAAAATGATTATAAATCATTAACACTTCTTGCAACTAAATTTGCAATTACTGCAAATACATATATTAATATTGCAAAAAGAATATTATATCTTGTAAGAAATTATCAATATAAAGAAAAAAGCGAACAAGAATACCAAGAAAGATTAGAAGCTGAAAAGCAAAAGAAAGAAAAAAAGTCTAAAAAAGACATTAAAGAAAATAACGAAAATAACGAAGAAATCGCAATTACTGATACAGGAGATTCTGAATAAAGAAATAAAGTCCAATTTAGTTTTCACTAAGTTGGACTTTTTATATTACTTTCCTAATTCAATTGAACGATTAACACATGCGTTATAGCATTCTTCTACTGCTTTTTCAAAGTTATTCTCATAAAGCTTATCTAAACCAGCTAAAGTTGTACCACCCTTTGAGCATACATTCTTAATTAATGTATCAATTGTTTCTGATGTAGATAATACCATTTTTGCTGAAGAAATAACTGAATTTGCACATAATCCCTTTGCAGTTTCTTCATCAATTCCTTGCTTAACTGCTGCATCAATAAATGCCTTCATAAATAAATATGCATATGCTGGCATAGAACCATTTAATGGAAGAGTTTGATCCATTTCTTCTTCTTTAACCTTATATGTCTTACCAATAGAATTAAAGATATTAATTGCAGATGTAACATATTCATTATCGTTATTGAAGCATACTGTTGTTACAGCTGATGAAATTAAAGCTGGAGTATTTGGCATTGCACGAATAATTGTTGCATTCTTAAAATATTCTAAAAGCTTTTCAATCTTAACACCTGCAGCAATAGAAATAATAGAACGTCTATCAAAATCATATTTTTGTGCACCTGTTAATACTTCTTTAAACATTTGTGGCTTAATTGCAACAATTATAGTCTTGCAGCTATAAAATAAATCAGCAGGATCAAATGTTACATTAAATCCATCATCCTTATAATCTTCATACTTATCCTTTGAATGTACCATTAAAAGCATATCTTTTTTAGAATATAAGTCATTTGTAAGCATTCCTTCTAAAATGCTTCCACCCATTTTACCTACGCCTAAAATACCAATTTCATACATATTATTCTCTTACCTGTCCTTTTCCATAAATCTTATACTTATATGTTGTAATCTCTTTAAGCCCCATAGGACCTCTTGCGTGAAGCTTTGTTGTTGAAATACCAATTTCAGCACCAAATCCAAATTCTCCACCATCAGTAAATCTAGTTGACGCGTTATGATACAAGCATGCAGAATCAATTTCATTTAAGAATCTTGCTGCAGCATAATCATCTTCTGTTATTATTGCTTCACTATGCTTTGTTGAATGAATGTTAATATGATTAATTGCTTCATCTAATGAATTAACAACCTTAACAGCTACAATATAATCATTATATTCTTCATAAAAATCATCTTCTGAAGCTTTTATGCAATCAATAATAGATGATGTATAATCGCATCCTCTAATCTCAACATTATATTTATCTAATGTTTCTTTTAGCTTTGGTAAGAAATCTCTAGCTATTTCCTTATCAACTAAAATATTTTCAATAGCATTACAAACAGATGGACGCTGAACTTTAGCATTAACAATAACATTTAATGCCATATCAATATTTGCCATCTTATGTACATATAAATGACAATTACCTGCACCTGTTTCAATATATGGTATCTTAGCATTTTCAACTACATATTTTATTAATCCCTTGCTTCCTCTTGGAATCATTAGATCAATATAATCCTTCATAGTTAAAAGCTTATTAGTATCTTCTCTATTTGTTGATTCAATTAATGTAATAACATGAGGATCTACTATATCCTTTATTGCATCACGCATAACCTTACATAAAGCTATATTAGTATTAATAGCTTCTTTTCCGCCTTTTAATACTACTGCATTTAATGTTTTTAATCCTAATACTGAAATATCTACAGAAACATTAGGTCTTGATTCAAATATAGATGCAATAACACCAAAAGGTACTCTAACCTTCTTTATTAAAAGTCCATTTGGTCTTTTTATTTCTTCAATAACCTCACCAGGATAAAAAGGTAAGCTAATTACATCATCAATTGATGATGCTAAAGCTAAAATTCTTTTATCATTTAGAGTTAATCTATCAATCATTGAATCCTTAATAACACCTTTTGCGTTATTAATATCCTTTTGGTTTTCTTTTAAAATAAAATCTTTATTTTTAATTAAAGCATCTTTAATATTTAAAAGGCATTTATTAACATCATCTTCAGTTAATAGCTGTAGCTTTTTAGAAGCCTCTTTACATTTACTTAATAGTTCTTCCATATAAATCATTCCTTAATACAACCATTTTATTTGCGTGAATTACTTCAGGCTTTAAATTCTTCTTGCCTAAGATAGTATCAATATCTTTAGAGTCATGACCAATTATTTTTAAAATATCTTCACTAGAATAATTAGTTACACCTTTCGCAATTATTTGACCTTTTTCATTCTTAATATTTATAACTTTATTATCTAAAAATTGGCCTTTTATTTCTTTAATACCCTTAGATAATATAGAAACCTTTTTTACCTTTAAAGCTTCTTCTAATCCAGAATCAACAATAATATCTCCATAAGAATTAGATGTAAAAATCATCCAATGCTCCTTAGATGAAATTGCATTCTTGTTAGATAAGAATAAAGTACCAATTTCTTCACCTTTTATAATATCTAATAAATCACCAATTCTATTTGAATTACATATTAGCATATTACAACCAGCACTTGTTGAAATTAATGCCGCATTAATTTTAGTTGCCATACCACCAGTACCTACACTTGATGTAACACCACCAGCATAAGATACAATTTTTTTATCTATTTTTTCTACAACAGAAATTAATTTAGCATCATCATAAACCTTCGGGTTTTTATCATATAGTCCATCTATATCTGAGAATAAAATTAATAAATCTGCAGATATCATTGGCGCAACATAGCTTGATAATGTATCATTATCTCCAACCTTAATTTCTTCAACAGCTAATGTATCATTTTCATTAATAATAGGAATTATTCCATTATTAATCATAGAATCTAAGGTATTTGATAATAAATTAGTTCTTTTTCTAATACCAAAATCATCATGAGAAACAAGTATTTGTCCACAAATTAAACCATATTTCTTTGCGGAATTAGAATATGCTTCCATAAGCTTTGCTTGACCAACAGATGCGCAAGCCTGCTTTAAAGATAAAACATTCGGTTTTTCTTCAAATCCAAGTTCATGCATACCTGCCGCAATAGCGCCTGATGTAACAATAGTTAATGAAATTTTATTCTTACTTAATTCATAGGCCATCTTCATAATATTATCTAAAACGTCAGTTTTAATACCAAGTTTAATATCAGTAATACTTGATGAACCTATTTTAATTATTACTCTTTTTACTTTCTTAAAATTTCTCATATAAAAACCTCTTAAAAGAATTATACAATAAACTATGTTTATTTTAAAGAAAATTTATTTTAGGAATTACCTTTTAAGCTTTAATATAATATCAGATATTCTAACCTTCTTCTTATAAACCTCATCTCCTATGAATAGATCATATTTATTTTCTCTAATCATAGGCATATCAGCCTTCATAACTCCATTTAAAATCATTCTTACATGATGAACCTTACATAAATTTTTAACCTCATTTATAGATTCATCAGTAACTAAATGATAATCATATAAGAAATAATCACAATTATTTCTATAAATATCCATTATATCCTTAGTACAAATCTTATAACCTTCTTCTCTTAACGCTCTAAATACTACGTTATTACCTGAAGATACAATTAAAGATATATTTTTAGGATCTATCCTAAAGAAATGCTGTTGGGTTTTAATAAATTCATAAAATTTATTATCAATAGTATCATCACTAATATTTATAAAAACATTAATTTTACATTTATTTTGATCCCATAAAACCTTAAGCTCATGGAATAATTGGTATACTATATGCTTCTCAAGTTCTTGTATAATACCTTTTCTTTTCGCAACAATCATCATATTTTCATATGTTGTTTCTCTAGATTCAAGATTAAATGTAACATAATATCCATAAACTGAAGATTCTACTATATCTACAATTTGTTGATAATATGTTGCGATTCTACCCATATCCATAGCTTCACTAATATCAACAACTAATTGCTTTTCTCTAAACAATTCCTTATTTTTATCTCCATTATAAAAAGAAATGTGATCTTCTCTTGACTTAATAGTCCTAGAATCAGATAACGCTTCATTTACTCTTGTAATAAAATCATAAGTATTATTTAATTTAGCACCTGCTTGATGCTTATAAATACCTACATCAAAATAAACCTTAGCACGTATAGATTTTTGATTAAATTTATTTCTTAGCTTTTCTATAAATCCTTTAATCTTAGATAAAGCTAATCTCTTATCATTTAATTCTTTTATCATTATTACATATTCTTCATTAAAACAATAATAAAGACTAGAATTAAATTCTACTTCTAAAATATCAGATAAATACTGTGCAGCATTATAAATAATTTGTTGCTTAAAATTAAATCCATATAAATCCTCAAAGAATTTAATATCATATATAGACATTGCATATAAATAAAATCCTTGATTATCTCTATATGCTTGATCTAAATCCTTTAATAATCTAATTTCAGTATTAAGATGTGTTAAGGGATTAGTATATGCTAAATTCATAGCTTCCCCAATCATATTTTGAACACGAGAAACATCAGATACCATACTCATAATATAAATAACACCATCTATTTCTAAATGATGCATTTCTTCTTTTACATCAATTTCTTTATCTTTTGTTCTATATTTATATTCAACCTTAACATCATTTAAGCCTAAATTATATATTTTTGCTAAAGCCTGTTTATATTCCATAACATCAATAGATGACATATTCATATAAAAATCATCTAATGTAATATCAGGTAATAGTCCTAATATTTCACAAGCTCTTTTAGATAAATGAATTTGATTATCATGCATTTCTTTAATACCATCTTTATTATTTTGATATAAGAATAATAATTTCTTATTTGATAATTCAAAATCATCCTTATCTATAGAATAAAGTAAGCTTTTATTAATTAAATTAATTAATATTTTTATTCCTTCATATGCCATATCTTCATTCATAAAATCATTTTTACTAATAAATGATAATGATGCATATGTTTCAAGACTATTATTTAGTGGGAATGAATATACAAAAGTATCATCCATATATTCTTCTTTAGTAATAATATCCCTATTATAAGTCATATCAGTACTATCTCTAAAGCATTCTTTATTCTTTTCTAAAGAATATAGATTACATGTATTTGTTAGATCATCATATTCTAATTTTTTATCATATAATCTTTCTTTTTTATAATGGAAGCCATAATATTTATGATTTAAAACTAATAAATATGCTTCTTCAATTGGAAATATTTTAGAAATATATATTAAAGATAATCTTAACACTTCTCTAAATTTTAGTGATGAATCAATTTTATTAATTTCTTCCATACATAAAGATATCTTCTTATATATAGGAGATACATAAATATTCTTATAATTTTTAACTACATTAACTAATTCATTTTGTGGTTTATTAATAATAACACTTCTTGATTCAATAATACTATTTTCATTAGTTAAAGTATTCTTTTTTCTAATTATAGGAACCTTTATATCAGATAGTTTTTCTTCTTCTTTTTTTCTTTTAGCATCTTCTTTTTTAATTGGTTCTTTTAATTGATAAAAATGCTTAAGCTTTTCATTATAATCATTTATTATGCTTATTGAATTTGTGAATTCATATATTTTAGTTGCAGCTAAAATAAATGAAATAGATGCATCTATATATGAATCATTTATATAATCTATATAATTACTTTCAATAATTGAAGCCTTTTTATAATCATTTGAATTCATAAATGATTCAATGATAAATGATGCCATATAAAGCTTATTATCATCATTAAATGATTTAATATCATAATTATTATATTCATTAATAACTCTTATATAGTCATTAATTTCAATATATGATTTAAATATTCTTATAACTATTTCTTCGTATTTATTTTTATTTAATGTTTCAGTATAATAATCCTTAAGCTCATTTGCAAGAATTAGAAATGAATCAAAATCATGCTTTAAAAAGTAAATATTAGATAATTCTCTTTTTGCCCAAATAGCTTCTTCTTTTACTAAATTATCTTGTAAATATCTTTTTAATACATCCATTGCAAGATCCTTTTGGTCTTGTGCAAGATATAAGCTTATTTTATCTTTTAAGTATAAATCAGATCTTGATATAGGTAGATATTCTTTTTTAATTTCTATATATTTTTCAACCTGATCATATCTTTTTATTTTAAGACATATTAAAATAATCGCATCACAAATAGTAATGACACTAGAATCCTCTAGTGTCTTAAATTCAGAAACATAGTTAAAAAGAAGCTTTAATGCTTCTCCTACCTCACCTAGGTTATAGGTAATAATTGCCTTTATACTTAAAGCTTTTATATATTCATATGAATTTTTAATTTTATCTTCTAAAAATAAATCTATTTTTTTAATTGATGATTTAGAAGAATCGAGATTCATAATCTCGTTTAAGTCAAGCTTAGACAAATTATCACCAACTTGTTTTAAATTTCTTATAAATAGTATTATTTAAATAAAATGTTACATAATCATCTTCTATTACAGCATAATATCCATCTTTAAAAGCGCCTGGATTTATTAATGTAATATTATCATGTACTACCATATTTGGAATATGTGTATGTCCAAATATTGTATAATCCACATTTTGTTCCATTGAACGATATATTAATCTTTGAAGATTGTATTTAACATTATAGATATCTCCATGTATTACATATATCTTTTTTCCATTGAATTCTAATGTTATCTCCTTAGGTCCTATATAATCACAGTTTCCCCTTACATATTTAACATTATTTTTTTCTAGATATTCCCTCTCAAGTCCATAATCCCCACAATGTATGACTAAATCATAGCTTAAAAGATCTAAGTCAATGTGAGAGTTATGGTTATCACTTAATAGTAAAATCTTCATTTATCTTTTCCTTTAAGGCTTTAATTGCCTTACTTCTATGTGATATAGTATTTTTCTTTTCTAAAGGTACTTCTGCAAAAGTTGCCCCAAACTCGGGAATATAAAAGTATGGGTCATATCCAAATCCATTACTACCCTTAGGAATATCATGTATTATTCCATAGCAATATTCTTCAACCTCTATATGTTTTCCATCAGGATAGCATAAAGAGATTGCGCAAGTATAATGTGCATTTCTATTTTCTAT
>AUXO014299122.1_pt1 | contig 14581 bp, 9 predicted proteins | sample 768731 | NCBI WGS metagenome assembly AUXO01 (sample SAMN02715735, study PRJNA202380) | gut metagenome | biome: sheep rumen | host: Ovis aries | place: New Zealand: Palmerston North | reverse complement strand
GTCCTGGCCGACAAGCAACTCACCAACCGATGGCTGGCCGAGCAGATGGGTGTAACGGAAATGACCGTCTCCCGCTGGCGCACCAACAAGATTCAGCCCTCCATGGCCCAGTTTGTGGAAATCTCCCGCCTGCTGCAGGTCGACATCAAGGAACTGCTGGAGGTGGAGTTTTAAATCGGCAGAACCAGATGCCTAGAAATATATAGTCAAGAATAAAGCATACGATGATGAAGAGTTATAACGTCCAGAGCCACATCCGCACCACCGCTGATGTAGAGCAGTTTTTCCGTTACTTGATAGAGGATGAGAAAGTGAATTTCCATCCCGATGATAATTTCCATGACTACATTGACATGGATACCCGCCAGAAGTCGTTCTCCGATGCTGAGTGCAGCCTTTACAACCGGTTGATGGGCGAGTGCTTTGATGCCTGTGCGAAAGAAGGTGTAGAGATTTATGGGATGGGACTTGATTTAATGTGTGAAAAATTGGAGATTGAGATGTAATTTGATAGAAAATATTTTTACCGATACAATTATGGATTATAACCAGGAACAATTTGACGATTTCAACGTACCTGAAAACACAGTATACGTAAACGAGACCATAGGAAAAGTATACGAGAAAGAACTCTCTGAAGTGGAGCAATTTAAGGCCGACAGTATAGACGATGTCATCATGATGGCCGACCGCCCACAAGATGAGTTGACAGAGATGATTATTGGCTATATTCAGGGAGCGGGCGATGTTAACCAGGTCGAGATTTGCTCCTATCGTGCACGAAATGGCGTGGGAATAGATGCATGGGGCTTTAGTGGTGATGAGGACATGACTACAGTTGACCTTTTCCTTACTCTTTATATTGATCCCAATGAAAGCATTAAGATATCAGCCGCTGAGTTAGACCGTCATTTCAATTGGCTCAATCGTTTCTATGACCAATCCAAAGCCGGTACTATTTTCTCTAAAATTGGCGAGGATAAGACGGAACTCTTTCAGGTGGCTCAGCTCATAAACAAAACTCCACAAATAGATCGAATACGATTGTTTTTACTCACCAATGCTATTGTCCCTTCCAATTACGACAAAGCAAATATAGAGCTGGAGTCTGGAACAAATTGTGAGTTCTATGTTTGGGATGCCAAACGCGTGATGCAGCAAGACCACATAATCTCGGGCAAAAGTCCTATTGTCGTAGACTTTGAGGGCGATTACAATTGCACTCTTCCCTGTGTGAAGATGCCTGACGTATCTGAAAACGTTTCTTGCTATCTTTGTATTATTCCTGGTATTGTTCTATCTCAGGTATATCATAAATATCATCAGCAGATATTGGAGATGAATGTCCGTACCTTCCTTCAGTTTAAAGGTGCTTCCAACAAAGGTATCCGTGACACATTAATAGGGCATAAAGCCACACCTGCAGAGCGCCGAAAGGGAATAGAAGATTCTAGTGCTGAACCAGACATGTTCTTTGCGTATAATAATGGTATTTCTGCCACGGCCTCGGAAATCAAATTAAATGACGAGGGGAATGCCATCACTCGCATCAAGTCTTGGCAAATTGTAAATGGTGGTCAAACGACAGCCGCCATTCATGCTGTGACAAAGGTTGCCGATCCCACAGAACTGACAAAGGTTTATGTGGCTATGAAAATCTCTGTGATAAAAGACAAGGAAAAATTGCCGTATATTGTTCCTAGAATATCTCGTTTTGCCAACACACAATCTGCTGTTAAGAAATCAGATTTCAACATCAATGAACAATTTTTGGTAGAGTTGGAGCAAAGGTCACGTGAAGAATGGGTTATTAACATATCCGGCAAACCTGTGTCTAAGTGGTTTTTCGAGCGCACACGTGGACAATATCTTGATAAAGCAAAGCGTCAGGGAAGTTCAAAGGCAGAAAAGGAGTTCTATGCGGAATATCCTAAGAGCCAGATGTTTGACAAAACTTTACTGTCAAAATTTATGATGGCGTGGGATTTAAATCCTGCCAGTGTTTGTAAAGGTGGAGAAAACAATTATGGTGTGTTCTTCAATCGTATGAAGCAAATGGCAATACGGTTCGATAGAACCCGGTATCATCGCACCATAGCAAAAGCTATTTTGTTTAAAGCAGTCGATGCATTCTATGGTAAAGACGGTTTGGCTCTTCCGGGATACAAGTCAAATATGGTAGCATACACGGTCTCTCTCTTGTCTCATCTGTCAGGCAAAGCTTTAGACCTAGATACTATTTGGAATGAACAATGTGTTATATCTGCTTCTGTCTATAATGAACTGACAATCGACATTTATAGTGTCTATGCAAAATTGCTCAATGGAGCTGAGCATGTTGCATACAAGGTTAAGGAAAGCTATGTGGCCACTGATGGTAGGCGAAAGAATCGGTATGTGCCGAAGAGCATACCCGACGATGACATTAAGCGTATAAAAGAAACACTGCTCTACCGCACGCTTCAGTATGTAAAGAAGATTGAACCAATCGTCTACAGCCATATATTCGATGTGGATGAAGGACAAAATGTAAATGAGTGGACTAAGAAAACGTCTTGCTGGGAATCACTTAAGATAAAGGCATCTAATGAGGGTGACAAAATTAAAATACCAAAAGACCTATGCTCGTCTAAAGGAGATATGGATATTGAGGTGACAGAAGGCCAGCAGAAATATATCAACGAGGCTGCCACTATTGAAGCATCTACTTGGTTTAGCATCAATGCATGGTCAAAGGAGAATCCGGGTCAGTTGACACCTAAGGAGCAAGCTTTTATCGGCCAGGTTGGTTTTAATGTAAAAAGAAACAAGCCGTTGACTTACAAACAGGCTAAATGGGCCTTGGATATATATGAAAAAGTGAAGGAATCTGGTTGGACAGAATAATGACCGATGACTTGAAACGTGAGCAGTATTTGGACCAGGAGGTAGATGAAGTTCAGCCTTTTGCTGGTCCGAAGATTCGCTTCTCTCATATAGAGGCGAATAATGAGGGCTTGCGTCCCTATCAGTCGGAGATGAAGCGGCAGGTTTACGACTTCTGGGACAAGATGGACAATGTTATGCTCCAAATGCCTACAGGCACAGGCAAAACTATTGTTTTTACTTCCATAGTGCGTGACATACGTAATTGGTGTATATGTAATAGCAGTGAGTCAAAGATCTTGATTGTTGCGCATCGTAAAGAGCTGATAGAGCAAGCCAGTGAGAAGCTAGGCGGCTTTCCACATGGAATCATACAAAGTGGTAAGCCACAACAATTGGATTTGCCTGTGCAGGTGGCTTCAATCCAAACATTCATGAGCCGCAGGAATTACGAAACAATGCGTCGGCAGCGCTTCGATTTCATTATAATCGATGAGGCGCACCATTCAATGGCGCCTGGCTACCAAAAATTATGGGACATGTTTCCCAACAGCAAGAAGCTTGGTGTAACTGCCACACCATGGCGAATGAGCCATTCTGGCTTTACCTCACTTTTTGGCGATATTGTATTGTCGCGCAGTATAGAATGGTTTGTAAACAATGGATATCTTTCCAACTACGATTACATCTCTATCAGCCGAAATTCCGAGATTCAACACGAAGTCAATGCTATTGACCGGTATGGTGCTGACGGCGATTATCTAGAGTCAGAGTTGAGCAATATTTTTGACAAAGACAAAATTCGGGCCGAACTTTATAAAAGCTATAAGCAATTTGCTAAAGGTAAGAAAGGAATCATTTATGCTATTGACAGGAGGCATGCCGCTAATATTACAGATTTATATTGCTCTAAAGGCGTAAAAGCTTGCATGATTGATGGCACCACACCAGCTGCGGAGCGTAAGGGCTTGATAGAATCCTTTAAAGCGGGTGATATAGAAGTAATAGTAAATGTAAATATCTTTTCTGAAGGTTTCGATTGCCCGGATTTGGAATTCATCCAGTTAGCACGTCCTACTAAGTCTTTGGCTCTTTATCTTCAGCAAGTTGGAAGGGCATTACGTATTTCCCCCAAAAAGAAGAGTTCAATCATCCTTGATAATGTAGGACTCTACAACCGGTTTGGCACACCAATGGCCAATCGTCGTTGGCATTACCATTTTATCGGACATGATGAAGGAGAAGGGTTCAACGATGGGACCAGAATTACACGTGATATCATTTTTGACCCACAAGAACGTGAGCCTGACTATAGCGAGGGCAATGAAGATATGGTCGTAGTTGAACATACTTCAGGAGGAAAACAGATTCGAACAGAAGATGCCAATAATGCCGTTGCTTTGGGTGAATACAATATCTTTCGTAAGAATGGTCTTTTTGGAGTCTGTGACCAAAATAATCGCACGTTGGTTCCTCCGGTTTATGAGGATATGCATCCTTATTGCAATGGTTACATCCCGTATAAGCAAAATGGAAAATGGGGCATTATGCTAAAAAATGGGACTGTAAAAGTTAAACCAAAGTATTTTTATATCGGACCGTTCATTGAAGGGATTGCAGAAGTGCAGAATAGAGAGAATGACCCCATATATCATATAAACGAAAAACTTGAGAGAATTGAATGAAAGTGAATAACAAATATAAGATGGCTGACCTTTTTGCAGGCTGTGGGGGGTTAAGTTTAGGCTTAGAGCAGGCCGGCTTTACTCCATGGTTCGTAAATGAAATCGTTCCATCTTATTGCGAGACCTACAAAAAAAATCATATCCTTTCAGATGAACACTATTTTGTTGGTGACATAAATGAATTAAATAAGAATATATTCGATTATCGAGAATTTGTAGATAATCTAGATTTGGTTTGTGGAGGACCTCCATGTCAAGGCTTTTCTATGGCAAATAGGCAAAGGTTGATAGATGACCCAAGAAACCAATTATACAAAGCATATTTGTATTTTCTTAGCATTACCAGACCTAGGTTCTTTATCATGGAAAATGTCCGCGGAATGGTAAATAAGATTGATGAAATTAAAGAAAATTTCAAAGAATACTTAGGCGATGATTATCTTTTTGACTATAGGTTGTTGTATGCTCAAGATTATGGAATCCCACAAAATAGAGAACGCTTTATTTTTATAGGAAATCGTGAGGGGGTGCCAATAGATAACATTTTCAAATCAATAGAAAAGCATAAAAAGGAGCCTTATATTTTGCGTGATGCACTCATAGGTCTACCTCATTTAGAATCTAAAAAAGAAAAAGGGAAAACTAATGTAGAAAATGATGAATCTGGCTATACTGAGAGGGACTTCATATATACAGAGAATGAATTTTACCATTTCATTAATGGGGATCGAGTTATAAAGAAATTATATAATCATAAAAATAGATATAATAATCCTAGAGATATAGAAATTTTTAGAAGATTGCCACAAGGCGCAAATTCATTACATGAATCTATTGCCGACATTATGCCATATAAGAGAAGAAATGGAATTTTTAAAGATAAATATTTCCGTTTAGATGAAAGAGTGATTTGTAAAACTATTACATCTCATATGAAATTTGATTGTAATATGTATATACATCCCTGGGAGGCCAGAGGGTTAAGTCCTCGTGAGGCTGCAAGAATTCAGACTTTCCCTGATGATTTTATCTTCTTTGGGCCTCAAAATTCTTGGTATGCCCAAATAGGGAATGCTGTTCCAGTAAAATTGGCAAAAGCAATAGGAGAAGGTATAATGGAGTATTTGAAATGAAACATTTAGAATTGTTCGCTGGTATAGGTGGTTTTAGAAAAGCCTTGGATTATATTCAAAAAGATTTGAATATAATCAATGAAACTGTTGGCTTTTCTGAAATAGATGTTAAAGCTACTTCTTCCTATAAAGCTAATTATGATACTTCTAATGAAATTGAGATAGGAGACATCGTATCTTTTGTAAATGATAATACAAGATTCAACAGTATTCCTTTTTTCAATCTTCTTACTGCAGGATTCCCCTGTCAAACTTTTAGTATGATGGGAAATCAAGCGGGCTTTAATGAAGATAGGGGGCAGATGTTTTTCAGAATAATAGATATAGTACATGCATACAAGCCGACTTTTTTGCTTTTGGAGAATGTAAAGAATTTGATGAATCATGATAAAAAAAGGACCTATAGAAGAATAAAAGAAGAGTTGGAAAAAGAACGATATATAGTCCATGAAGATGTGTTTAATACCTCTGCCTTTGGATTACCCCAAAACAGGAATAGGGTTCTTATATTTGCTAGAAAAGCAGAATATGGTGATTTCCAATTTTCTTTCAATGCTGTGAAAGAACATTTTGATACATTAAATTCTAGAAATTTAAGTATAAATATATATAGTAATGTGGTAGAGATTCTTTCTCAAGATGTGGATAGTAAGTTTTATTTATCCGAAAAAATAAAACCAACTATTTTAAGCAATGGAAGTGGTGGCTTCTTATCTAAATCAGATATAGATCAAATTGTAGCAAGACCATTGACAGCTTCTATGCATAAGATGCATAGGGCCTGTCAAGACAATTATTATAGTGATATTTTCATTCATTCTAAAGGCTCTAATAGGCCGTCGGAATATTTATCAAAAGAAGAGTTGGCCAATATCCCAATTCGTAAGTTAACTCCTCAGGAGGCACTAATGCTTCAAGGTTTTCCTGCGAATTTCGCTTATAATGCTCAAAAAGCAGGTGTTGCTAATGGCGCATTATATAAACAAGCAGGAAATGCTGTTAGTGTTAATACAGTTTACGCAGCATTCCATTATTTAATCCAATCAGGCATATTATTTGACTAGAATGAAGATGGTAAAATATATAAAAAGGCAAGATGCTTGTTGGAAACAAGCTTGGGGATATTCCGGTGAGACAAGTCTTAACCTGTCATTAGATATTTTAGATTTTCTAACGAATGGAATGGTTTTGCCAGGTGAAAGATGCGGTATCACATTTTCAATTTTTAAAAAAGAATTTGAACTGGCTTTAAATTTTATTGAATCTCAGCTTCCTTTATATATATCAACTTCAAAAACATGTGAATTGGTGCATAAAGGAGATGATGTTATTTTGAAATTAAGAAATAATATATTATCTTATTTCGGAGAGGAAGAAAGAATGGACTATACGGTGAATTTGTATTATAGGAGGGATGGCCGAATCTATTTAAATGGTCTTAGACAGAACAAGTTTTCTATTAGAGATTATCTTGTAGAAAACAGTACAGCAATCGAATTTTTAATGTCCGAAATAGGCTATTCATTGCATATTATTTCTTCAATTAGTGACATTAATTGACATTTTTTCTTATGGCTATTACTAAATACATTAAAAGACAGGATAGTGGGTTTAAACTTTCTCCAGGTAACTCGGGAGAATCAAGTATAAATCTATCTAACGAAATTTTTGATTTGATATGCCCAGAGGGAGTGGAGCCTGGTCAAGAGAAAGACATTTCTTTTAATATTTTTAAAGAGGATTTTATTAAAGCAATTTGTTTCATCATATCGAGGCTTCCTCTTTATCGTAGTTCTTCAAATTCAAGCACAAAGATAGAATTTGATTACTCTCTCTTTAAAGAACTTCAAGGTAACGTAGAGTCTTTATTTGGTGATAATTCAGAAATAGAATATAATTGTATTCTGTTACACCGAAGCGACGGACGTAAATACCTTAAAGGATTAAAAGTTAAGGGATTCTCAATTAGGAATTATCTCGTAGAGAATTATAGTGCGTTAGTTTTTGACAATATAAATGGATCTAATACTGTTAGACTTTTATCAAATATTACAGAAGATATGGAACCTACCAAGTTAAAGAATGAAAATAATCTCATTTTAAGTGAATCTAAAATGACTCAGTTCGTTTTTAACTGTATTTTGTTCTTTTATGAAAGAAATGAAATTTGGAAACGAATAGATAGCTATATCAGTAATGCAGATGATATAAAAGATGGGGATTCCGTCAAAGTCTTTAAAGAAGGTTGTTTTTCAATGGTTGGTATGTTTAAATGTACATCTGAAGATAAAATAATCAATTATAATACTCCAAGAAGAAGATGGTTTAGTGAACCGTTTACTATAGTGGGTAAGACCGTTTTTTTAAGTACAGAATGGTATCCCGGATTAAGGGAAAATGGTACTCCTTATGGCTTGATGATGAAAGATTTCGTAAAGTTCGTGCCGATATGTTTTGGAGAAGAATATCAATGTGTTAACAATGACGGAGTATGGGAACTATGGCATAAAACTGTTCCTTCAATTGAGGTTAATGATACCATTAATTATGATGTTAATGAAAGCAGAGCAAACCCCAATCCTCGTGTCTGGATCTATTCTCCAGGCGAACAAGCCAAACTGTGGAATGAATGCCTCGGAAAAGGTGAGATGCGTTTAGGATGGGACAATTTGGGCAATTATAAGCAGTTTGATTCTCGACAATCCGTCATTGCTCATATGAGAGATGTATATCAAGTTGATAACATGACGAACGCTGCACTTGCTGTTTGGCAGTTCTTGGATGACATGCAAATCGGCGATATCATATATGCAAAGAAAGGGCAGTTTCATATTATTGGACGTGGTTTCGTTGAGGGCGATTATGTCTATGATGACACTCTAGATGAGTATAAAAACACCCGTAGGGTTAGATGGACCGAAAATGGTGATTGGATTGCGCCTTACCGACTTCCTCAAAAAACACTTACTCGATTATATGCTGATGATCCCAATATAAAAATCTTGGAAGCTACTATTAAAGGATCAAATAAAGAAGTATCCACACAGATAGATTTTTCCGTAAAGGATATGATTTCTTATATCAATGATACGGGCCTCCTCTATTCAGATAGCCTAGTGAAAAGATTTGCTTTCTCTCTGATGTCTAAGCGATTCTTGATTCTAAGCGGCTTGGCTGGTTCTGGTAAGACACAACTGGCTTTGGCTTTTGCAAGCGCTTTGGTCAAGAATAAGGAGGAGCAGATGTGTGTGGTCAGTGTCGGTGCTGATTGGACAAACCGCGAGCCTTTGTTGGGATTCCCCAATGCTCTCCAACAAGATAATTATGTCAAGCCAGAAAGTGGAGTACTGGATTTGTTGATAGAAGCAAACCGACCAGAAAATGCGGATAAGCCCTATTTCCTGATTCTCGACGAGATGAATATGAGTTATGTGGAACGCTACTTTGCTGATTTTCTTTCTGCGATGGAAAGCAAAGAGCAGATGTCTCTCTGGACCTTTGATGAGTCTAACGGGCCTGATGAAGAGATCGACGGCGTACCACAGCGTATAGGACTGCCGAATAATCTTTTTATAATTGGCACAATCAATGTGGATGAAACAACTTATATGTTCTCTCCTAAAGTGCTTGACAGAGCCAATGTGATAGAGTTTAAAATCTCTGTAGATGAAATGGCCGACTTCTTGAATAATATGAGAGAGGTGGACCGCAACGGAATAATCGGTAAAGCGGCTTCAATGGGGGAGAGCTTCGTAAAACTGGCCAATGAAAAAGCAACTGAAGGGAAAGACTTCGCTGTCAGTACATTGAATATGTTCTTTAAAGAACTGAAAACGGTAAATGCTGAATTCGGTTACAGATCGGCTACAGAAATATTCAGGTTTATCTGTCAGGCAAAGAAAAACGATGATACGGATGATAAAATGACTGACGAGCAGATTCTTGATGCTGCCATTGTGCAGAAACTGCTGCCCAAGCTTCATGGTTCAAGAAAAAAACTAGAGCCGGTTTTGAACAGGCTTTGGAAACTTTGCTTCAAAGAAGAAGTGAGAGACCAGATGTCTATCATAATAGAGAATATTGATAAGGCTGTTTATAAAGAAAGCGCAGACAAAATCTTCAGAATGTACAGGTCTGCCAATGATAACGGTTTCACCAGTTTCGCTGAAGCATAAAAATGCGTCAAAAGAAAGACCATCTTGAAATACTGGTAAAAGGCAATAGCAGAATTGTGAAGCTATTAGTCTATCCACAATCCTCGAATGCTGAACTGTTTGAGGACGATTCTCCCTATGTAGGCGAAGCAAAATACCAGCTTATAGAGGGAGCAACTTATGTCTATGAGTTTGAAGGGGTGGACGCCAATGACAGCCATACTTACCAATTTAAGAATGAGGATGAGATAATAGCTTATCATCACTCTCCAAGACATCCGTGTGAGGGCACAATCCGAACTGGTATTTATGTCGGTCAGTTGGGCCTAATGGTAAGGGATATAACCGGTAATGAAGATGTTGGCAGGGTGCGTCTGGAGATAAGAAGCACAAAGTCGGATTATGAAGAGGATTACCGACAAATGCTCGATGAAATAGCAGAATATTATACTGACCTTGTGCTACAACAAGGTTCGCCTGTAACACAGCATCTTGAGATAGATGATTCTTCGCCATCGCAAACATTGTATCAAAGATTCTCCTTTATACGCTCAATAATCGACAGCGAGGCTTTCTCTGAGGCAGTTCATAAGATTATTTCTAATCCGGTAAGGAAATGGACCGATACCAATATTCAACGCAATATCGTAAATGTTAAACGGCTTTCAAGAAAAAACATCAGGCAGATAGCATCAAGTCATGACAGGGTAAACTTGCCATCAAACTGCCGAAGAGGTTTACCGGAACAGTTGAAAAGCGTGCCGCGGCGCATCGAGGTGGAATATAAACGGGATACTGTTGACAATCAGGAAAATCAATTTGTGAAATTTGTGCTTAGGACTTTTGCCATGTTCTGCTCTGAATTAAAGGAGAAGAAAAATGCTAGTCAGCGGCTTGTTATGGAGGCCGAGCAGACCATAACGCATCTGAATGCATATCTTGACAATCAGTTCTTCAGACAGGTGTCTATGCCCTCGCATATGAACTTGAATAGCCCGGTGCTTCAACGTAAAGAGGGATACCGTGAATTGCTTCAGTCATGGCTTTTGTTCGACTTGGCCGCCAAACTGAATTGGAAAGGTGGGGACGATGTTTATGAAGCAGGGAAAAAGAATGTTGCTACCCTTTATGAATATTGGTTGTTCTTTAAACTGCTGGAACTGATAAGCGAATTTTTTGATATCAATCCGAAAGAAAAAACGAGCTTAGTCAGGGCGGATGACGATGGTATAAATCTTAACATCGTGCAAGGAAAGATGCAAATGGTAAGAGGACAACAAGTTACGTTCTCAAGATTGCTGAATGTGGCATTCTATTATAATAGGACTTTCAATAAGGTGCCGGAAAGCGAAGGACCCGTTGGAAAGGCGGGGAGCTGGACCCTGTCTATGCGCCCTGACTATACGCTTTCTTTGTGGCCAGGTGATATATCTGAGGAACAGGCGGAGAAAGAAGAACTGGTGGTGCATATCCATTTTGATGCCAAATACAGGCTCAATAAGATAGTGCTGGAAAACATGAGTGACGAAGATGTGGACCGTGAGCTGAGCGAGGAAAAGAAACAACAAGAATTAGGCATCTACAAAAGAGCCGACCTGCTCAAGATGCATGCCTATAAAGATGCTATTAGAAGAACGGGTGGTGCATATGTGCTTTATCCCGGCACTGAATCAAAAGAAATACGCGGCTTCCATGAGATTGTTCCGGGGCTTGGGGCTTTCAGCATCCGTCCCGGACATTGGAGGGAGGATTCTGTCTACTTGAAGATGTTTCTGGCTGAAGTAAAGGCTCATTTGTTGAACAGAGCATCAGACAGGGAAAAACTATCTTATTATCAATATGATATTCATCGGGAGGCTCCTCATACAACTGTTATGGAGAATCTTCCTGAATCAGAAGGTATTAACCGTGATTTCATGCCAGATGAAACAACAGTCATTGTGGCAAGGTATAAGAACCAGGCGCATTTGAATTGGATTCTTAAGGAGCATCTGTACAATATGCGAGCTGGTCTGGACAAAGGGTCTATGGAGCTGAAGAATGAGATAGTCAATGCGAGATATCTTTTGCTGCATGATGGGAGGACTACGCTATCTCTCATAAAAATAAGAAAGGATATGATGAAGGTCTTTACAAGGGCACAGCTATTAAAACTGGGGTATCCTCCTTATACGGATAAAAACGGCAAGGTAAACCATAAAAAGGAAAAGCGTGAGGCAAATCGCATTTATTTGGTTTTCAGCCTGTATAAGAATAATTCTGCGGAAAAAGAACTGCTTCAGTATAAATGGGATGTCAATGACATTTTGCTCAGCTCGCATGTCGCAGCACGGGCTTTTCCTCTTAATTTGGTGGAATTGATAAAAAGGGCTAAGAAATAGCTATGACTCCCTGATTCAAGATATTCAAAAAAATCGTCTCTATTGTCAATAATTCAATGAATCATTAATCTAATATGGATATGAAAGATCAAAATAGAGTTAACGAAGATTTCATTCCTGTTGTTAACAAAAATGGGGCAATGCTTAAGTATGTTGAGATAAGCATTGAAAAAAAGTATGAGTATCTAATATCGCTAATTCGAAAGGCATTAAAAGATGATAGCAAATTGTTGATAGAGGTACAAAATACATTTTCCTATATCTTTACAGGAAAGCCAAACGGATATAGCTTTTGTTTTCCTCATGATTATAGTGAGGCCTTTGTTAAACTTGCAGATTATCCTAAAATATATTCACAGGAGGAATATGATTCTGAAATAAACCAAGTTAGGATAGACTATATTAATAAAGAGACAGAAAAGTTAAATAGAGAGAAAGAGGATGGTATAATTGACGATAACCTTTATCAAGAATCTTTAAAAGAAATAAAGGATAAAGCAGAAAAAGAAGTAAATAACCGTATAGAGATTATTAGAAATTCTTTTGTAAATGAATCTATAAGATATATACAGGCATTTGAGTTTTATACATCTTTAAACAAGATCAAGGAAGATGAAGCGAATGTGATGTATTCCACTGAAATTATAGGATGGACAAAATTTAATTATTCAATCAATAACAATGTTAGTGTAAATTTCAAGTCTAATTTTTGTTATGGAAGAAGTGCGTATTTTCATATTACATTGATATATAAAGGTGTTGTAATACTGTCGTACCCAAAACTTGTACAGTATTATTATGCTGATATGATGGACTTTATTGATTGTACAGAATCTTTCAAACCAGACCGCCAAAATTGGAAACCAGCATTGACTTTTGTTGTAGAACAAGGGAATTGGGCTAACGCCGATGAAGATGCTTTCGTCCAAAAATGGATTATTGATGGAACTAAAGAGTTGGTATTTGGATTAAATAATATCTTACACTCTCCTAATTCAGTAATTGATGAGTTAATCGGATCCAAACCAGACGATAGTTCTTTGTACGCAGTTCGAAACATCACCAATGATGAAATTGCAGAATATAAGATATACAGGCATGAAGTGACAGTTGCTTTTCAAGCAGAGAAGATATCTGGTGCTTTGCTATTGATTCCTAATTTGGAGAAACTATGTAGCTTATATTCGGAAATTAAATCGATAATTGGTAAAATTGAATGTATAAATAGTGAGTTTTTCCCTCAACTTCATAATGCGATTGTTTCTTTATCCGATAAGATAAATACATTATCAGAGAAGATAGAAAGTTTACAAATAACATTTAGGGTTTTTAGAAGCCATAACTATCGTATTCTTCGTGATTTTGAGGTTTTTGAGTCAAGAAACCGAAATGGCATAAATGCATTTGGAGAATATGTCAAGCAACATCCTGAATTTAAAGGTATATACAACAAGAATAATGAGTATAAGGAAGAAATTGAGGCGCTGCAGAACGAACATAAAAGATTGTCTTCATTTAAGGCTCAATTATCACGTTGTGCTCAAATGATTGTTGATTATGGATTGGCTGACACTTATAGCGAAGATTATCTCTCTACATCAGTTACTTTGAGGCAGAATTTATTGTTTGTTGTGGAGAAAAAATTTAAAATGAGCAAAGATAAGAGACGATTATTTAAGTATTTAGAAGGGCTTTCTTCAAACAAAGTAATTATTCCCGATACTATCAAAGTTATTTGTGACAACTCTGTTACGGGCATTCAAGGGCAAGAACTCAAATTACCTTTAGGGGTGAAAAAAATTGGATACAGTAATTTTCAGCGCTGCAATAATTTAAAAGAAGTAAGAATACCTGATACGGTTGTTGAAATGGGAACTGATGCTTTTTATAACTGTAAATCTCTTCAAAAAGTATATTTATCTAATTCATTACAAAAAATTTCCCGCTTTTCATTCAACGAATGTACTTCACTTGATAATATCGTTATTCCCGATTCTGTAAAAATAATAGAAAGAGGGTCGTTCATGAATTGTACAAGCCTTCGAGTTGTTACTTTGCCTAACTCGATAGAATTAATAGAGGATAGGGCTTTTAGTGGATGTAAATCTTTAAGAACCATCAGAATTCCATTTGGAACTACTGATAAATTCAAACGTATGTTGCCTGAATTCAAAGGGAAATTCGTTGAATTAAGAAAAACGTATAATTAGTTTATCTGTTTTTCGAACTGCGTGATTAATTGGCCAGTCTCAATGAATATTTTAGAAATATTTGACACAACACAATAATAATCAAGACCTATGGGTAAATTTATTTGCTTTATTTTGGGAATAGTGACCGGTGTGGTTCTCACCATCGGCGGA